>OGST01000005.1_pt1 | contig 225281 bp, 176 predicted proteins | sample 1574021 | NCBI WGS metagenome assembly OGST01 (sample SAMN03295847, study PRJEB24534) | human gut metagenome | isolation source: fecal sample 7 from infant 6 | host: Homo sapiens | place: USA: Pittsburgh, PA | collected 2014-07 | reverse complement strand
AAAATAATGTATTAGTTAAAAATATATTATTTAATTATAAATTATTTTTTGGATATAAAAATTGAGGTACAGAATTACGTATATTATCATTACCAACAACTATTAAAACATCATTGGGATTAAGTGATATATATGGTCCAGGAGATAATAATAGTTCATCATTTCTTTTTACTGCTATTAATGTAGCTCCGGTATTCTGCCAAAACATTATTTCACCTACTGTTTTACCTATATAAAGACAGTTTTCAGGGACAACAAATTCTAAAGGAATTATGTTGTTTACTTCATTAAATCTGCTTGAATAATCTATTATACCTTGTATTGATTTTAATAACTGATTTTCAATTTCTTTTCTATTATTTAAAAGCTTATCTATTTCAGTTTTATAACTTCTTATACTATCGATTGATTTATTTCTATTTAAAAATGAAATTGCCTTTTCTCTTGATAGCACCAATATTCCTTTACCTTTTATAGTCTTAACTACTTCAACATCTTCTAAGAGAATCATAGATCTTCTTATTGTTTCTGGAGAAACATTATACTTGCTTGAAAGAGTTGAGCGACCATGTAGTATATCACCTTCAAGTATATTGTTTAGTTGTATTTTATTAGCAATATCTAATGCTATTTTTTTATATGTTGGAATTGATGAATTGTTCATTTTCTTACCTCATTTATAATATAAAATATTTCTATACTAAATATATACAATACAATAACAGAATGTCAATTTAAAAAATCTGACAACTTGACAGAAGAAACAACTTGGTGATATTATAAAGTTGTTGGAAGGAGATGGTATTGGTGATAGAGTTTAAAAATATTAAAAAAAGCTATAAATCTAAAACTATTTTAGAAAATTTCAATCTAAATATAGATAATGGGAAATTAGTAGTGTTGATTGGAGCAAGTGGATGCGGAAAAACAACATTATTGAAAATGATAAATAGACTTATTTCCATAACAGAGGGAGAAATATTGATAAATGGGAAAAATATAAATAATATGGATCCTATTGAATTAAGAAGAGGAATTGGATATGTTATTCAACAGACTGGATTATTTCCTCATATGACAGTAAAGGAAAATATTGAAATTATACCAAAGCTTATGAAAAAGTCAGAAAGCGAAATAGAACAAAAAACTATTGAGTTACTAAATATGGTAGGACTTAATCCTAAAGAATATCTTTATAGATATCCAGCAGAGTTAAGTGGTGGACAACAACAAAGAGTTGGTGTTGCAAGAGCCTTTGCAGCAGATGCAGAAATAATTTTAATGGATGAGCCATTTAGTGCTTTGGATCCTATTACTAGAACTGAACTTCAAGAACAACTTTTCAATATACAAAAAGAATATAATAAAACAATTGTTTTTGTAACTCATGATATGGATGAAGCAATTAATATTGCAGATATGATTTGCATACTTAAAGATGGAAAAATAATTCAGTATGATACTCCAGAAAATATATTAAAAAATCCAGAAAATGATTATGTTGAGGAGTTTGTAGGAAGAAATAAGATTTGGGCTAAGCCAGAATTTATAAAAGCAGAAGATGTAATGATAAATAATCCAGCTATAGTTTCAATAAAGAGAAATCTTCTTCAAGCAAGGGAAATAATGAGAGACAAGACTGTAGATAGTTTACTTATAGTAGATAAAGAAGGAATATTATTAGGATATGTAACATTATCAGATATACAAAAAAGTGATAATAAATCAATATTAGTTGGTGACATAATGAGACGTTCACCTGAATATGTGACAGAAGATACTAACTTATTAGATTTACTAGAGAAGTTTACAGGATTAAAACGTGGATATTTGCCAGTATGTAATAAAGATGGAAAACTTATGGGGCTTGTAACAAGAAGTACTCTGATTTCAGTATTGAGTAGTCAATATATAGATATTGGAGGGGATAATTAATGAATGATTTTTTTGTAAATTTATATTTAAAGAAAAGTGAAGTTCTCTCACTTTTATTAGAACATATAGAACTCACATTATTAGCAGTTTTAATTGCTGTATTTATTGGTGTACCTTTAGGAATATTTATAACTAACTATAAAAAGCTATCTAAAATTGTAATTGGATTTGCTAATCTAGTACAAGCGATACCGAGTTTAGCTATATTAGGATTTTTGATACCAGTGGTTGGAATAGGTTCTGTACCAGCTATAATTATGGTTGTACTATACTCAATGTTGCCTATTATAAAAAATACTTATACCGGAATCAGTAATATAAATCCAGATATGATAGAAGCTGCTAAGGGTGTCGGTATGACAAAGACTCAAATATTAAAGATAGTAAAAATTCCTTTAGCTATGCCAATGATAATGGCTGGAATAAGAATTTCAGGAGTTACTGCTGTAGGTCTTATGACCATTGCAGCCTTTGTTGGAGCTGGTGGGCTTGGATATCTTGTATTCTCAGGAATTCAGACTGTAGATAATAACTTAATATTATTTGGAGCAATACCAGCAGCAATACTTGCTTTAGTAATTGATTGGGTAACAGCTAAAATTGAATATGCTGTAATGCCTAACGGTATAAAAAAATCAGATGGTACTATGAAGGTTAAAAGAGGTAATAAAGGAACAGGTAAAAGAAATAAAATTATAGCATTAGTTACAAGTTTAATTCTGATTGTAATTTTATTCTTCTCAAATAATCCTTTCCAGAAATCAAGTAATAAAATAGTTATAGCATCTAAAAACTTTACAGAACAAATTATTTTAGGTAATATGTTGGAACAATTAATAGAAGCTAAAACTGATATAGATGTGGAAACTAAGCTTAATCTAGGTGGAACTCAAGTTGCTTATTCAGCATTAAAGTCTGGAAGTGTAGATTTATATGTAGAGTATACTGGAACTGCTTATGTTAATTTATTAGATATAAAAGATGGAAATACTAATCCAGATGAAGTATATAGTAAAGCTAATGAATTATTAAAAGAGAATGAAAAAGTACAATTTTTAAAACCTCTTGGATTTAATAATACTTATGCATTAGCTGTTAGAAAAGATACTGCAGAAAAATATAATTTAAAAAGTATTTCAGATCTAAGTGGTATTTCACAAGAATTTTTAATGGGTCCAACTATAGAGTTTGCTAATAGAGAAGATGGTTTATTAGGTTTAAATAAAGCTTATAACCTTACCTTCAGGGAAGTTAAACCAGTAGATGGAGGATTAAGATATACAGCTTTAATGAATAATGAATCTGATGTAATAGATGCATTTACGACAGATGGATTATTAGATAAGTTCGGCTTACAAGTTTTAGAAGATGATAAAAACTTCTTCCCACCTTATTATGCTGCACCATTAATAAGAATGGATACTTTAAAAGAACATCCGGAACTTGAAGAAGTATTGAATTTATTAGCTAATAAAATCACAGATAAAACAATGAGAAAATTAAATTATGAAGTTGATGTTAATGGCAGAGATCCTAAAGTTGTTGCTAATGAGTTTTTAGTATCAGAAGGATATATAAATTAACGTTTAAATATTATCTTGGGAAAGAAATAATCTAAGAAGAATAATAATGAATTTTTAGATTAATATTTAAATATTATCTTGGGAAAGATTTCGAAAGTAAAAGAAAACTAGAATTAAAACAATCCAAAAGTTGTGTATAAATACTTTTGGATTGTTTTTAATTTTTTATATGATATTTACAATGATTATTTTAAAATATTCATTATATCTTCTGACATTTGTTCAGGTGTAATTCTGTTCTTTTTCATAAGTTCATCTGGAACATAACGATCTAAGAATTCTTTTTTGATACCATAATTTAATACTTTTATATCAGAAGAACCGTAGTATCTAGCGATTCTTTCTCCAAATCCACCTTCTAAAATACCATCTTCAAGAGTAATTACAAGTTTATGTTCTTTTTTCAAAGTTTCAAGTAATTCTTCATCAAGACCAGTTATATATTTTGGATTGATAAGAGTAGCTTCAATACCATTTTCACTTGAAAGTTTTTCAACAAGTGATTGACCAAGTTGATAGAAATCTCCAAGTGCAATTACAGCAACATCTTTTCCTTGTTTTGTTACTTGGTATTTATTCAACTCAGAATAATCTGTATTATCTTCATTTCCACTATTTATTACACCCATTGCTGGAATACGGATAGCTACTGGATGATCTTGTTGATTCATACTCCATTTAAGCATTGCAAAATATTCTTCTTTGCATGTTGGTGCAAGATATACTAGGTTAGGAATATTGCTCATCATACCAATATCATATAATCCAAGATGCGTAACATCATTCATTCCATAAACAGATGCTAGAGTTACTAGTATAACTGCTGGATTGTTATTTATACATAAATCTTGTGAAATTTGATCGTATGTTCTTTGAAGGAATGTACTATATACTCCATAAACTGGTTTTCCACCATTTGCAGCCATTCCTGAAGCTAAAGCTACAGCATGTTCTTCTGCAATACCAACATCTATAAATTGTCTGCCAGCTTCAGCTCTTCTTTCAGGAGAGAAACCAAGTACTCCTGGAGTTCCTGAAGTAATAACAGCTACAGTTGGGTCTTGTTTCATTTCATTTAATAAATATTTAGCTGTAAGATCACCGTAATCTTCAGCATCACCCATAGGGAATTTAGAATCACCAGTTTCTAGTACAAAAGGCATTCCCCAGTGCCATTGTTCTTTATTAGTTTCAGCAAGTTCAAATCCTTTTCCTTTAATTGTATGAATGTGAATAACTACTGGATGGTCTGTATCTTTAACTTTGTTAAATACGCTTATAAGTTGATCAAAATCGTGTCCGTCATTTACATAATAATAATCTAATCCCATTGACTTGAAGAAGTTACATTCACACTTACCATTTGTATCTCTAAGTTCTTTAAGATTCTTGTATAGACCACCATGATTTTCTGCAATAGACATATCATTATCATTTACAATAATAATCATGTTTGTTCCAGCTTCAGCAGCATTGTTTAAACCTTCATATGCTTCTCCGCCACTTAATGAACCATCACCTATAATAGCAATTATATTATCTTTTTCATCTTTTAAATCTCTTGCTTTAGCTAGCCCACAAGCAAGACTTACTGATGTAGATGTATGACCTATATTAAAAAAGTCGTGTTCGCTTTCGTGTGGATTTGTATAACCAGATACATCATCATATTTTTCAGAGTTAATAAATGCATCTCTTCTTCCAGTAAGCATTTTGTGAATATAACTTTGATGAGAAACATCATAAACAATTTTATCTTGTGGTGAGTTAAATACATGATGTAATGCAACAGTTAGTTCCACAATTCCAAGATTAGGACCAATGTGTCCTCCGTGTTCACTTAACTTCTTAAGAAGTACTTGACGAATTTCCGAACTTAATTCGTTCATTTCATTTATGGATAAATTCTTTACATCTTCTGGTGAATTGATTTTTTCTAAATACATATTTTTATTGTCCTCCTAAAATTATCTTATTTATAGTCTTTTAATTTAGTTTTTGCATTGGTTAGAATATTAGTCTTTTCTATTAAAATTCTTAGTTTATATCTGAAGTATAATACTTGGAGTTAACTTCAAGTCAAGGAAAAAATGAAAATTTATTGTAAAATAAAAAACTAAATTCGTGAGTGCAAGTGTAAAGTCATACTCAGTAACTTTGGTTTTATACCGTTTTGTATGAAATTTACGATCAATATTTAATGTTAAATTAATTTTTATTAAATTATAGATTGAAATAGTTTCTTTATAATAATTCAATTTAAGATTAATAATTTAAAAAACAACCTGTTTTATAAAAAAACAAATAACAAAATAGTAATAAATTTCACTAAGTTATAAAAAGTAAAGAAATATAAATTTATTGATGATATACTTAACTCAAGAAATTCGTTGGTATGAATTTCATAAGGGGATGGGGTGATGAAGCTTCAATGAAATCGTTTTTAAAAAGCACATTAGGTTTTGGAATTGCAGCAATAATATTAAATACTCTTTGGGGAGTAATTACAAGCAGGATTGGACTTAAAGGTGGATGGATATGTGGATTTATATTAACAGGTACTTTGTGGTATGTTAATCATTACTTAGGAATCGTTGAAAATAAAAAAGAATCTGCATTTATTGACATGGGATTTGCAGTTGCCATATGTTCATTTAGCAGAGACTTTTTAAAAAATGGTCTTGAAGGTATAGTTACTTCCGCCCCAACATTTATATGTGTAATAATTGGAGGAACTATAGCTGGAGTTGTTGCAGGAATTATAAAAAGGCATCAAAAGCAGGGGGAATAATATGAATAGTTTTGGAGCACTTACAACAATTTTTGGATCAGCTATCTTTTCATTTGGAGTAATAATGTATTGGGATAAGTTTGTTTCATTGCTCGGAGCTTTTGGTGGTTTTATAGCTGCAATGCTGATTCCAGGAACCATGTGGATATTAAATCATGGAGCAGAAAATCATCTTATAAAGCAGAGTGGAAGTATATGGATAGATATGGCTTGGGCCGTTGGAATAGGGGTACTTATATCATCTATTATGCAAGGAGGCAGCTTAAGAAAATCTAAATGGATAATGCTCTCAGCTATAATCGGTGGATTTATTGGTGGATTTCTTATTAACATGTGAAAGAGAAATTAACAAATTAAAATTAGTATATAAGATTAAATTATATTGTAATTATACGTAGTAGAATAGGAGAAATAATTATGGCATTTAATAAAGATTTTTTATGGGGTGGAGCAGTGGCTGCACATCAATTAGAAGGTGGATGGAATGAAGGGGGAAAAGGACCAAGTACAGCAGATGTTATGACTGCTGGAGCACACGGAGTTCCAAGAGAAATTACAGATGGCGTTATTGAAGGACTGAATTATCCAAATCATGAAGCGATAGATTTTTATCACAGATATAAAGAAGATATAGCATTATTCGCTGAAATGGGCTTTAAGTGCTTTAGAACTTCAATTGCATGGTCAAGAATATTTCCAAATGGAGATGAGCTTGAACCAAATGAAGAAGGTTTAAAGTTTTATGATGATATGTTTGATGAACTTCTTAAATATAATATTGAACCAGTAATAACATTATCACACTTTGAAATACCATACGGAATAGTTAAGAACTATGGTGGATGGAGAAACCGTAAGGTAATTGATATGTTTGTAAGATATGCAACAGCTGTAATGGAACGTTACAAAGACAAAGTTAAGTATTGGATGACATTTAATGAAATAAATAATCAGAAGCAAACTGGTGTTGATATATTCCCTTGGACTTGTTCAGGAATTATTTATGAAGAAGGAGATAACAGAGAGGAGATAATGTATCAAGCAGCACATCATGAATTAGTTGCAAGTGCATTAGTTGTTAAAAAGGGACATGAAATTAATCCTGATTTTAAAATAGGGTGTATGGTTTCATTTGTTCCAATATATCCTTATTCTTGTAATCCAGATGATATGATGCTTCAAGTTGAAGCAATGCATGACAGATATTTCTTTAGTGATGTTCATGCAAGAGGACATTATGGTGCATATGCTATCAAGGAATGGGAAAGAAAAGGTTATAACATAAAGATGGATCCAGAAGATGCACAAATCTTAAAAGAAGGAACAGTTGATTACATAGGATTCAGTTACTATATGTCAAATGCAGTAAAGTCAGATGCTCAAAATACAGAAGATTTACTTTCAGGACACTCTGCAAGTGTAAAAAATCCTTATGTTAAAGCAAGTGACTGGGGCTGGCAGATAGATCCTGTAGGTCTTAGATATTCATTAAATACATTATATGAAAGATATGAATTACCACTATTTATTGTTGAAAATGGATTTGGAGCAATTGATGTTAAAGAAGAAGATGGAAGCTGTAATGATGATTACAGAATTGAATATTTAAAAGCTCATATTCAAGAAATGGAAAAAGCTATAGAAGTTGATGGTGTAGATTTAATGGGATATACTCCTTGGGGATGTATTGATTTAGTTTCATTTACAACAGGTGAAATGAAGAAACGTTATGGATTTATCTATGTTGATAAAGATAATGATGGTAATGGTACATTAAATAGAAGCAAGAAGAAATCTTTTGACTGGTATAAGAATGTTATTGCTACTAATGGAGAAGAATTATAGGTTATAGAAATTATTATAAATCTAGCTTTCATGAAGTAGCATTCAAATAAAAGGGTAGAGTTTAGGGCATATGGTTTAATTCAGTGGGATATGGTTTAATATAATCAAGGATGCTGTACTAATTTTAGTATGGAATCCTTGATTTTTTATTTTGAGTATATAGTCTGTATAAGTCTTTAAATTGTAATTTTAAATTTATATTAATCGTTATAATTTAAATTTTGTCATTATCCATTAGTGTCAAATTAACTTTTGTTAACATTGAGATTGAAATATACAGTACTTATAATAAAGGTATAAAAGGAGAATTAAAATTTAAAGGAAAAGAGGTTGTGTATTTATGAAAGAAAAAGTACAGAAATTTGGAAGATTTTTAAGTGGAATGGTTATGCCAAACATTGGTGCATTTATTGCTTGGGGGATAATTACTGCATTGTTTATACCAACAGGATGGATGCCAAATGAAAGCTTGAATTCATTAGTAGGGCCAATGTCTACTACTTTATTGACTTTATTGATAGCGTTTACAGGAGGAAGCGCTGTTGCAGGCCATAAAGGTGGTGTTGTTGGAGCTATTGCAACTATGGGAGTTATAACAGGTTCTGATGTTCCAATGTTTATAGGTGCTATGATAATGGGTCCCTTAGGTGGATTTGTTATGAAGAAATTTGATGAGTTAATTGAAGGAAAAGTAAAAGCGGGATTTGAAATGCTTGTAAATAACTTTTCAGTTGGAATTATAGGTGCTATTCTTGCAGTAATAGCATTAAAAGCAGTTAATCCAATAGTTTTAAATTTAAATACAGTAATGGAATTAGGTGTTGGTTTTTTTGTAAAACATGGATTATTACCTTTAACAAGTTTATTTGTAGAACCAGCAAAAGTACTATTCCTAAATAATGCGTTAAATCATGGAATACTATCACCAATGGGAATAGATCAGGTTAGAGAGTTAGGAAAATCGATATTCTTTTTAATTGAAGCAAATCCAGGACCTGGATTAGGAGTTTTACTTGCATATTGTATGGTAGGAAAAGGTGCTGCAAAGAGTTCTGCGCCAGGTGCTGTTATAATACACTTTTTAGGTGGTATACATGAAATTTATTTCCCTTATATAATGATGAATCCATTATTAATAATTTCAGTTATTTTAGGTGGAGCAAGTGGAGTATTTACATTTCAATTATTTAATGCAGGTTTAGTAGCACCGGCTTCTCCAGGAAGCATTATAGCATTACTTGCAATGACACCAAAGGGTGGATATTTAGGAATTCTAGCAGGAGTTGTAATTGCAGCAGCAGTATCGTTTGCAGTTTCAGTACCAATATTAAAGATGTTTGGAAAAGAGGAAGATATTGATTGTGTTAAAGAAAAAGTTAAAAATATGAAGGCACAATCAAAAGGGGTTTCTACTGTAAATAAAGCTAATGTAGGAGATATCAAAAAAATTGTATTTGCATGTGATGCAGGAATGGGATCAAGTGCAATGGGAGCAACAGTACTTCGTAAGAAAATAAAAGCAGCAGGAATAGAGGGAATAGAAGTAGTACATGCGTCAGTATCAGAAATACCAAAGGATGCACAAATAGTTGTTACACATGAGCAGCTTTCTGAAAGAGCAGCGCATAGCAATCCAACTGCAAAATTAGTACTTATAACAAACTTTATGACAGCACCACAGTATGATGAATTGGTGGAAGAACTAAAATCAGGAGTGGTAACTATATAATTAAGAATATATTTTACTTTTATATAATGTTCATATAGTTATTGCTTTAGAATCTATATTAAAAAAATAGGAGGTATACCTAATGCAATTTTTACCGAGAACTAAACAAATAATAATAATATTATTAAATGAAGATAAACCAGTATCTACCAAGGAATTAGCAGAAAAAATGAATATAAGCAAAAGAACAGTTCAGAGAGAACTTGATTATGTTTCTTATTCTTTAAAAAAATATAATCTGGATTTAGCTTCAAAGACAGGACTTGGAATATGGATATATGGAAGTAAAGATGATAAGGATACACTGTTAGCAAAATTAAGTCAACATCATGAAATAGATATAACTAATAAAGAGGAAAGAAAAAAGAAACTAATTATGGAGCTGCTTAAAGAAAGAGAAACTAAGAAAATATATTATTACTCTAATAAATTTAAAGTAAGTGAAGCAACTATTCGTAATGATTTAGATGAAATTGAAGATTGGATGAATCAATTTAATTTAAAAATAGTTCGTAAGCAGGGGTATGGAGTGTGTATAGAAGGTAAAGAAGATGATTATAGAAAGGCTATGAAAATATGTATAGATGAAAATTTAGATAAGAATAATCTGAGTGATATATTTAAGCAAAATAAAATTACAGTATTTGAAAAAAATAATGATGAAATGAATATTTGTAATTTATTTAATAAGGATATATTAGAGCAGGTAATATCATGTTTAGAGGATATTAACGACTGGAGAATTCAAAGACTCACGGAGGATTCTTATTTTGGATTGGTATTGCACATTACTATAGCTATAGAAAGATGCTTAAAAGATGAAATTGTGGATATAAATGAACAATTAATATATAAGCTTAGAAATGATGAAAATTATAAATTAGCTGAATATATTTCTAAATCACTAGAAAATAAATTTCATATAGAAATACCTGAAATTGAGACTGCGTATATATGTCTTCATATAAAAGCATCAAAACTTCAATATGCAAACGAAAATATATCTAGAGAAGAAGAGGAGTATAAAAAAAGTCTGCTGAGTTTAGTACAAGATATGATAGAATCTTTTGATAGCAGTATTTCATTTGAATTAAAGTGTGATGAGGATTTTTTAAAAGGTTTAGTAACACATTTACAGCCTACAATAGTAAGATTAAACAATAAAATGGCAATATCAAATCCATTGCTTGATCAAATAAAAGATAAATATGCTGATATTTATGAAAAAAGTATACAGGCATCTAAGGTTTTAGAAAATAAATTTAATGTTTCTATACCAGAAGATGAGATTGGATTTTTAGCGCTGCATTTTGGAGCAGCAATGGTGCGTTTAAATGATAAAAAAGATATAAAGAGGAAAGTTAAAGTGGGTGTTGTATGTGCCAGTGGAATAGGTGTATCAAGACTTATGTCAGTACGAATAAACAAAGTATTTAAAGGGAAAATAGAGATTATAACATTATCGATGAGTGAAATAACAGATAAAATAAATGATAAGATTGATTTTTTGATTACAAGTATAGCTTTGGAAAATATACAAATAGATCATGTAAAAGTTAATCCTCTTTTGCTAGAAGATGACTTGGAAAAAATAAATGAGAAAATCAGAAAATATGAATGTCAACCAGAAAAAATACTAAAAGATGAGAGAGATTTTTCATCAGAGCTTTCAATAGTAGCCTTTGTCGCTGAACAGATTAATATATTAATCAGAAAGTTTAAATTTCACAGATTTGATGAGAATATAGAATTTTCACAATTATTAAAGACAATAGGAGATTACATAGGATGTAATGAATCAATAGAAGTTGAGATTCAGGGAAAAATAAGTAAAACTATAGAGGATAGTATTATAGAGCGAGAAAAGCTTATGAGTCAAGTTATGCCTGAATTTGGATTTGCACTTTTGCATTCCAGATGTAGTGTAGTGAAAAATCCATATTTTATGATATGCAGAACACATGATAATACTTATTTTAAGGACCAACAGTTTAAAAAGATAGAAACAGTAATAATAATGATTATACCTAAAGATGAACATATGAAGGAAAATGCTGATATATTGGGTTGTTTAAGTAGCAAATTAGTTGAAGATGATGATTTTTTAGATACTATTAAACAATCTGATGAAGAAGGTATAAGAAGCTTTATAAGTAGTGAATTAAGTATGTATTTCAGCAGATATTTGAAGACAGTATATAATGATTAAAGTAAATAATGTCACTATAAGATGATGCCAAATATAATTTTGTTAGAGTTGAATTTAAACGTTTATATAGCTTATAATTTAGTCATAGAAAGAAAAGAAAAATGTAAAGGAGGAGTTAAAAATGTTCTTTAGTAAGAAAAAAAATAAGAAGCCAGAACTTTTAGAAAAATCCAATATTCTTGTAAACTGTAAAGCAGATTCTAAAGAAGAAGTAATAAGAAGAATTGGTAAAATGCTTGTTGACAGTGGATATGTTAAAGATGATTATATTGATGGAATGTTAAAAAGAGAAGAAACATTTGCAACTAATATAGGAAATGAAATAGCAATTCCACATGGTATTGAAGACGCAAAGAAACAAGTAAAAAAATCAGGGATAGCAGTTATGGCATTTCCAGATGGAGTGATTTGGAATGATGATGAGAAAGTAAGACTTGTAATTGGAATCGCTGGCGTTGGAGATGAACATTTAGAGATATTAGGAAATATTGCAGAAAACTTCTCCACAATAGAAGAAGTAGACAAGCTAATAGATAGTAATGATATAAATTATATTTATAAGAAATTTACTCAGGGGGTGTAAAACATATGATAATTACAGTAACCATGAATCCAGCTATTGATAAGACCGCAGATCTAGATAAGTTTAAATATAAAAGTTTAAATAGATTGAAAAATGTAATTGTTGATGCAGGAGGAAAGGGAATTAATGTATCAAAAACAATTAAAGCAATTGGAGGAGAATCAATAGCCACTGGATTTTGTGGACAAAATGATAAACTTATTGAAAATATGTTAAAAGCTCAAGATATAAGAACTGATTTTGTAAAGATTAAAGGTGATATAAGAACAAACTTAAAGGTTGTGGAAGAAGGAGGAATATTAACAGAATTAAATGAAACAGGACCTGTTATACAAGAAAATGAATTAAATGAACTTATTGAAAAACTAGAAAGCTATGCAGATGAAAATGCATTGTTTATATTAGCAGGAAGTATTCCAAGTGGAGTAGATAAGGACATTTATGAGAAGTTGATTGTAAAATTAAAAGCAAAAGGAGCAAAAGTATTTTTAGATGCTGATGGAGAATTATTCATGAATGCATTAAAATCTAACCCTACAATAATAAAACCTAATAAATTTGAATTAGAACAATATTATAAATGTGAAGATGAAGTAACAGAAGAAGAGCTCATAAAGATGGGAGAAAAATTATTAGATAAAGGAATTGAATTAGTAGCAATTTCACTTGGAAAAGATGGAGCGTTATTCTTAACAAGGGAAAATAAGGTGAAGTGCCCAGGATTAAAAGTAAATGCTCATTCGACAGTTGGAGCAGGAGATGCCATGGTGGCAGCATTATCGTATGGTATTAACTTAAAACTAGATATTAAGGAATGTATATGTTTGGCGGTAGCTACATCAGCAGGTGCAGTAACAACTAAAGGAACAAAGCCACCAACAAAAGAGTTGATTGAAGAACTAAAGAAAAACGTTCAAATAATCAACTTATAAAATAAACTTTAAATAAAAAATTATTATACAATAGTAAAATTAGCATTTTATTAAAAACATTAAACTTAAATTAATAATTAAGGTATTTCACATTAAAACTAAATTAAAGTATATAATACCATAATAATTGTAACATATAAGACAGTTTTTGTAAAGCAAAAGTAAAAGAGTATAGATAGTTGAAATAAATAAATTAAAAGGTTATAAAATGGAGGAGTTTATTATGAAAACAAAGGCAGTAAGAATGTATGGAGAAAATGATTTAAGATTAGAGGAATTTGAATTACCTGAAATCAAAGATGATGAAATTTTAGTTAAGGTTATGAGTGATAGTATCTGTATGTCAACTTATAAATTGGTAAAACAAGGGAAAAAACATAAGAGAGCACCACAAAATATAGATACTAATCCAATTATAGTAGGTCACGAATTTGCAGGAGATATAGTAAAAGTAGGAGCAAAGTGGCAGGATAAATTCAAACCAGGACAAAAATTTGCGCAACAGCCAGCATTAAATTATAAAGGAAGCTTAGCATCTCCTGGATACTCTTATGAATTTTTTGGAGGAGCATGCACATACTGCATTATTCCACAAGAAGTAATGGAACTTGGATGTTTATTAAATTATGATGGAGACAGCTATTTTGAAGCATCTCTTGGAGAACCAATGAGCTGTATCATAGGAGGATACCATGCAAACTATCATACAAATAAACAAAATTACAATCATGAAATGGGAACAAAAGTAGATGGTAATATAATTGTTCTTGGTGGATGTGGTCCAATGGGACTTGGAGCTGTAAGTTATGCATTATGTATGGAAAATAAACCAAAGCTTGTTGTAGTAACAGATGTTGATGATTCTAAAATAGAGAGAGCTAAAAAGGTAATATCAGAAGAAGAAGCAGAAAAAGCAGGTGTTAAGCTTATATATGTAAATACAGCTAAAATGGATGACGAAGTTAAAGAACTCATTGATTTAACAGATGGACATGGATATGATGATGTATTTGTATATGTTCCAATAAAACAAGTAGCAGAATTAGCAGATAAGTTATTAGCATTTGATGGATGTATGAATTTCTTTGCAGGACCTACAGATAATCAATTTAAAGGTGAAATCAATCTTTATAACTGCCATTACACAAGCAGTCACATTATAGGAACAACAGGTGGAAATACAGATGATTTAATTGAAGCAATAGATTTATCAGCTAAAAAGCTAATTAAACCAGCAGTTATGGTAACTCATATTGGAGGTATTGACAGTATTGCAGAAGCTACTATAAATTTACCAAACATTCCAGGAGGTAAAAAATTAACATATACTCAATTTAATATGCCATTGACTGCAATTGATGATTTTGAGGAATTAGGAAAGAATGATCCATTATTTAAAAAGCTTTCAGATGCATGTAAGAGACATAGCGGTTTATGGAACAGTGAAGCAGAAAAAATTCTATTCGAACACATGGGGGTAAAATAAAATGTGTGGAATAGTAGGATATTTAGGGAGTGGAGTGGCTGCTCCATTCCTTATAAATGGGTTATCAAAATTAGAATATAGGGGATATGATTCAGCTGGAATAGCTGTTATAAACAATAAGTCAATTGAAGTAAGAAAGTTTAAAGGAAGATTAGAGAATCTTGTAAATGATTTAAAAGAAGTTTCTGTGAAAGGAAACCTAGGAATAGGTCATACTAGATGGGCAACTCATGGAGAACCATCAGATGTAAATTCTCATCCACACTTAAATAGTAAAGGTACAATTGCAGTAGTCCATAATGGAATTATTGAAAATTATCTTACATTAAGAACATGGCTAAAAGGAGAAGGATATACTTTTCAATCAGAAACAGATACAGAGGTAATTCCAAACTTAATAGATTATTATTATGAAGGGGATTTATTTGAAGCAGTTAAGAAAGCTGTGAAGAAATTAGAAGGAAGCTATGCAATTGCAGTGGTTTGCAAAAATGAGCCTAATAAATTGATTGGAGTTAAAAAAGATAGTCCGCTTATTGTTGGAGTTGGAAAAGGTGAATATTTTATTGCTTCAGACATCCCAGCAGTACTTAACTCTACAAGAGACATATATCTTCTTGATGATAGAGAAATTGTTGTAATTGAAGGGGCTAACATAGATATATTCAAAGAAACAGGAGAAAAGGTAAATAAGGATATCTATCATGTTACATGGGATGAAGATGCAGCAGAAAAAGGCGGTTTTGATGATTTCATGTTAAAGGAAATACATGAACAGCCAAGAGCTATTAGAGATACCATGGCAGGAAGGGTATCAATGGAACATGATATAGTTTTAGATGATTTAAAACTTGCTAAAGAAGATTTGGAAAATGTAGATAGAATTTACGTTGTGGGATGTGGTACAGCATATCATGCGGGCCTTATAGGAAAAGATCTTCTTGAAGGTTTAGCTAGAATACCAGTTGAGGTTGATATAGCATCAGAGTTTAGGTATAGAAATCCACTAATTACAGAAAAGACCTTAGTGATAGTTTTAAGTCAGTCAGGAGAAACAGCAGATACATTAGCTGTTCTTAGAAATTCAAAGAATTTAGGAGCAAGAGTAATTGCACTTACTAATGTTGTGGGAAGTTCTGTTTCAAGAGAAGCAGATTATGTATTGTATACTTTAGCTGGACCAGAAATATCTGTAGCATCGACTAAAGCATACACAACACAGATTATAGGTATGTACATGATAGCTATGAAGTTTGCAAGTTTATTAGGAAAGATGAAAGAGGAAAGATTAAATAAGTTCAAAGAAGAATTACTAAATCTTCCTGAAAAGTTAGAGTTAATATTGGAAAACAAAGATGCAATAAGAGATATTGCAAAAATATTATATAAAGAAAAAGATGTATTTTATCTTGGAAGAGGACTTGATTATTCATTAGCTCTTGAAGGTGCACTTAAGCTTAAAGAAATTTCTTATATTCATGCGGATGCTTATGCTGGAGGAGAACTAAAACATGGGCCTATAGCTTTAATTGAGGATAATACAAAAGTAATAGCAGTAGTTACTCAAGAATCATTAAAAGAAAAAATGATAAGCAATATAGTTGAGATAAAATCAAGAGGAGCAAAAATTATAGGAATATGCTATGAAGATGCTTCAGAGCTTAAGCTGGTATTTGATGAAATAATATGCATTCCAAGAACTAGGGATATATTATCACCAATACTTGGGATAGCCGTACTTCAATTAATAGCATATTATGTTGCAAAAGAAAAAGGCTGTGATATAGATAAACCAAGGAATTTAGCCAAGTCTGTCACAGTAGAATAAGCATGATAATATGTAAGTTAGAAGTTGGAATTTATAAGGAATACAGCTATCTGATTTTAACTTCTTACTTACTTTTATAATATTAATCAATCATATTATGTAATGTATATACTAAATACATACATTTTTGAAGCACTTCTCAATAATTATTAATCAAAAGAGTATCAAATTCATATTATATCAAAAGTAAAAAATTTGATATTCTTTGATTTTAAGGTTTATGTGATATAAAATTTTACTATTAAAAGAATAGTGTAGTTAATACATGATTTAAAAGGGAATTATTGAAATTTAAATCAATGTATTCATATAATTTTATTATGATTAAATAGAAAAAAATTGAAATATTAAAAAAAAACATTTACAAAGATAAAAATCAGATATATAATAAAAATGTAAACAATTTCTAAAAGAAAATCATAAAAGTGGCTTAATATTATTAGAACTCAGCCATTTTATTTTATCAAATGTATAAACCGGTTTCGAAGTAGTAAACATAAGAAACTGATTTTTTTACAGCCTTTTCGAAACCAGTTTCGAAAATGAATTTTATGATTTGAATTTAGAATAAAAATAATAGGGGGAAAAAATTATGAGACTAAAAAAAGTATTATCATTAGTAGTAACAGGATTGTTAGCAACTTCGTTTATTGCTTGTGGCTCATCATCAAGCAATAGTCAAACAGCAAGTGGAGGTAGTAACAAAATAGTAGTATGGACATTATCAGATGACTTAAAGCAATTTGCAGAGCATTATCAAGAGGAAAATCCAGGAAAAGAAGTAGAAGTTACGGTTATAGCTCCAGCTGATTATCCAACAAAAGTTACAACAGCATTAAGAGGAAAAGCTGAGACTCCAGATATTATAGTTGGTGAGCCACAAATGATTCCTAACTTTATGGAAGCAGGTTTTTTTGAAGACTTAAGCCAAGAGCCATATAATGCTGAACAATATAAAGATAAAATTGTTGATTATGTATATCAAGCTGGAAAAGACGAAACCGGTAAAGTAAGAGCCTTAAGTTATCAAATGACTCCAGGAGGAATTACTTATCGTAGAGATATAGCTAAAGCTGTATGGGGAAATGATGATCCAGCATTTATTGGAGAAAAATTTAAAGATGTTACTACAATAACACAAACTGCAAAAGAATTAAAAGATAAAGGCTATAGAATATTTGCAGATACAGGTAATTTAAGATGGTTCGTTTATGGTAATGATCCACAACCTTGGGTTAAAGACAATAAACTAATGATGACTGATGATAGATTAGCATATGTAGATGCTGCTGTTAAATTATATCAAGACAAGCTTGTTGCATTTGCACCAGAATGGTCAGCTGCATGGTATCAATCAATGAGTGCACCAATTCCAGTAGACACAGATGGAAAGGAACTAGATCAAGTAGATCCAAATTCTGAAAAAACAGAAGTATTCTCATATGCACTTCCAACATGGGGAACTTTAATAATAAGAGATAATGCTAAAGATAACATTGGTAAATTTGGTGTTACAACAGGACCTAACTCATATTTCTCAGGTGGAACATTTATGGGAATAAGTAGCTACAGTAAAAACAAAGAAGCTGCATGGGATTTCCTTAAGTATTGTACAGTTACTGAAAGCACATCAGACTGGTGGATTGAAAAGTCTAAAGGTGATGTAGTTTCATATATTCCTTCATTAGAATCTCATAAAGATATGGAAAATGAAGCATTTGGCGGTCAAAAGACTTATGATTTCTGGTTAGCTGAATCAAAGAAAATTGATTATTCTTTAGTTACAAAATATGATGATCAAATTGGTAAATTCTTCGGGCAAGCAATTGAATCTGTTCAAAAAGGTCAAATGTCAAAAGAAGATGCATTAAAGGACTTTTATAAAAATGTAAAGACTGTATATCCTGAAATTGAAGTACCAAACTAACAGTACTAAAATAAGGTGAGGATTTATTCCTCACCTTTAAATAAAATACACACCTATAAAAAAGTAGCTATTTTATAAAGAAAAACTTTTTAAATAGTTATTATTAGAATTTGTGTATACAAAAAAATTTATTAGAGGTGAGGAATTTGAAGCTAGAAATGAACACTGTACCAGAAACAAAAAGTAACATATTTAGTAGAAAGAAAAGTTTGGGAGATATAAACAAGTGGGGATATGCATTTATTTTTCCGTTTTTGGTTGTTTTTATTGTATTTAGTATATATCCGATATTTAAAACTTTATATTTAAGTTTTACTAACTTTACCGGTTTCGGACAAGCGGAATTTGTGGGGATACAAAATTATACTCGTGTTTTAAAAGACGGATTATTTTGGGGAGCGTTTAAAAATACTCTAAAGATATGGAGTGTAAATGTTATATTACAATTCGGATTAGCATTTTTATTAACAATAATATTTAGTGATATAAAGTATAAAATGAAGGGGCTGCCAATATTCAGAGCATTGTTTTATCTTCCTAATTTAATAGCAGCTACATCTGTAGCATTTTTATTTAAGGCATTGCTTGACTGGCAGTTTGGTTCATTAAATCAATTATTAGTTAAACTTGGACTTATAACTACTAAAATAAACTGGCTAGGTCAGCCAGGAACAGCCACTATTGTTGTTGCTGTTATAGGTGCATGGATGTGGTTTGGTAATGCATTTATAGTTCTTATGGCTGGAGTTCAGGGTATATCAAAGGATTATTTTGAAGCAGCAACTATTGATGGAGCAGGAAGATGGACAACATTTACAAAAATAACACTTCCACTTTTAAAACCAATATTATTATATGTTGCAATTACTTCACTTATTGGAGGACTTCAGATTTTTGATATTCCATTTCTAATTACAGATGGACTTGGAGCACCGAATGGAGCGTTAAATACAGTGGTTATGTATTTATACAATACTGCATTTAAATATAACAACATAGGTTATGCAGCAGCTATTGCATATGCATTATTCTTTATAATAGCTATATTCTCAGCATTTACATTTAAATCAATGTATGGAGATAGTAAAAAAGCTAAGGAGGGTAAATAATGTTTACAAAAATTAAAAAAAGTATTATTTATATAGGTTTAATTCTTTTAAGTGTTATATGTTTAGGTCCATTTTTGATAATGATGGTTAATTCAACTCGTAGTAGTCAGGAAATAATAAACTCATTTTCATTGATTCCAGGAAACTCTCTTCAAAGCAACTGGAAGATAATGAGCGATTACTTCAACATATTCAGTGGACTTAAAAACAGCTTATTCATATCAGTATGCGTTACTGTTTTAAGTGGATATTTTTCAGCATTAACTGCATATGGTCTTGCAATTTATAAATTTAAAGGAAGAAATGTTGTATTTACAACAATACTTGTATTAATGATGGTTCCTGCACAATTAGGTCTTTTAGGATTTTATGATTTAATTAATGGATTAGGTCTAATGGATAGCTATATACCATTAATAATACCAGCAATAGCGAGTCCATTTACTGTATTCTTTTTAAGACAGTATATAGTTTCAGTACTTCCTTCATCTATTATTGAAGCAGCAAGAATGGATGGCGCAAGTGAATTATCAACATTTCATAGAATAGGGCTTCCAATAATGATGCCAGGTATTGCAACAATGTCTATAGGAACATTTATAGCATCATGGAATAATTACCTTATGCCATTAGTATTACTTGTAAGTCCAAAGAAGTTTACTTTACCAGTAATGATGGGATCTTTAAGTGCATCAAAGGATATAACTGCTAATATGGGTGCAACATATGTATCAGTTGCTGTGTCAGTAGTACCTATTATGATAGCATTCTGTTTCTTTTCAAAATATATTATAAGCAGTATTTCAGCTGGTGGAGTTAAAGAATAGTTAACAAGTAATTTTATTAATAATGCTAGGTGTGATTAATGAAAATCAGCAATTAAACTAGCAATATACTTAAATGGGATTTCAAATATGACGTTTAAGAATTATTTTTATATGGATATTTTATGATTAAGGTTACAGGAGAGATAGTAACAATATTAAGAGGTGTGTTATGAAAGCGGATAAAATAGTAAAAGTAGATTATATAGATGAATCAAAATATTACACGATTGAAAATTATGACAAAAAGCTTCCTTTTGCAAGTTTCATGGCAGGGGTAGCAGGAATACATGGAATTCCTATGTGGTCATTTTATGTTAATAGAGGACAAGCGATTAGCAGTATAGGAATAAGAGATAAAGATAATTGTATAATGGAGTTTTTTCCAGCTAATGAAGCTTATAAAATGGTATATACAAATGGATTTAGAACTTTTATAAAAGTAATTTATGAAAATAAAGAAGAGGTTATAGAGCCTTTTGGAGTAACTACAAGTGATTTAATAGAAAGAACAATAAAAATAAAAAACAATGAATTAAAATTAATAGAGATAAATAATGAGAAAAATTTAAAAACAGAGGTAACTTATTTTACGATTCCAAATGAAGATTTTGCAGCTTTGAGCAGAAAAGTTGAAGTGACAAATTTAAATGATGAAAATATTAAAGTTGAAATTTTAGATGGATTAACGTCTGTATTACCATATGGATCAAAGAATATTGAATATAAGGAAATTGGAAATACATTAAGAAGCTGGATGGAAGGATATATTATAGATGGCAATACAGCAATCTATAAAGTAAGATCATCAACTGGTGACTCAACTAAGATGGATGAAGTTAAAAATGGATATTTTTATTGTGCATTTAATCATAGTGAAAAGAGTATTAAGCCTATAGTAGATCCTGAGAAAATATTTGGATTTGATACATCTTTAAAAGAGCCAGTAGAATTTTATGAAAATAGTATATCATCACTTTCGAAGGAGGATAAGTGTTATAACAAAGTTCCATGTGCATTTGCAGGAAATACTGAAGAGCTTGAACCACAAAAAAGTATAGTTATTTATAGCTATATTGGATATATGAATTCCATAGAAAAAATAAGTACAGCACAGGAAAAAATAATAAATAAAGAATATTTTGAAGAGAAGTGTGAAGAAGGAAATGAAATTATAGATAATACATTAAAATGTGTTGAAACTGAAAGTGCTTATCCATTATTTGATGAATATATAAAGCAATGTTATATGGATAATGTATTAAGAGGTGGATATCCATTAAAAATAGGTGGAAAGATCTATTATGTATATTCTAGAAAACATGGAGATCTTGAAAGGGATTATAATTTCTTTAGTATAGAACCTAATTTCTATTCTCAAGGAAACGGTAACTTTAGAGATGTAAATCAAAATAGAAGAATGGATAATTATATTCATCCATTTGTAGGAACAGAAAATATAAAACTATTCAATGAATTAATTCAGTTAGATGGATATAATCCATTGAAGATATCAGGAAAGAAGCTTTATGTTAAAGATGAAAATAAAAAAGAGGTATTGAATTTAATTGATAAAGATTCAAGCAGCTTAGAAGAATTTTTAAATAAAAAGTTTACAGTTGGTGATATTTACGCTGAACTTATAAAGTTTGATGATTACAATTATGAGGATATAGAAAAATTACTAAATAATATTGTTGCGTTAACAGAAGAGGACAATGAAGCAGATTTTGGAGAAGGTTTCTGGATAGACCACTGGACATATAACTTAGATTTAATTGAAGAGTATTTAAATATTTATCCAGATAAGCTTAAGGAATTATTAATTGAAGATAAAGGATATAAGTTCTTCAATTCTCCAGAGTATGTATTACCAAGAGAAGAAAGATATGAATTAGATAACGAAAAAGTTAGACAGTATGTATGTTTAGGTAAAAAGGGTAATGTTCAGCCATGGGTTAGCGATAGAAATGGAAATGTATATAAAGTTAATCTTCTTACAAAGCTTGTAATGCTTGCTGGAACTAAATTCATGTCTTTAGATAACATGGGATTTGGTATTGAGATGGAAGGTGGGAAGCCTGGCTGGAATGATGCAATGAATGGACTTCCAGGTCTATTGGGTTCTAGTTTTGCTGAAACAGCAGAATTGCAAAGATTATTATTGTTTATAAGACAAAACTTAAATGTAGTTGAAGGAAGTTTACAAGTACCTTTAGAGTTTTACACTGCTATGACAGAATTAAATGGTGTGCTTTCAGATGCCTTGGACAATAAAGTTACTCAGTTTGATTATTGGAATAAGGTTTCGAATATAAAGGAAGTTTATAGAGCTTCAACAAATTATGAAGTAAGTGGCGAAAATAAAGAGATTTATGTTTGTGAACTAGAAGATTTATTAAATAAAATGATTGAAAAAATTAATATTGGAATTAAAGATATCAAGAAATTAAATGATGGAAAAATTCCTACATTCATGTATTACGATGTTGTTAAATATGAACTAAATGAAAAAAATCAAGTAAAACCTCTTGAATTTAAAGTTAACTTTTTACCTATGTTCTTAGAAGGTGCAGCAAGATACTTAAAAATAGTAAACAACATTGAAGAAAAACATGAAATTTATGACACAACAATAAATAGTGATGTTTATGATAAGAAATTAAAAATGTATAAAACATCAGAGTCTTTAGAAGCAGTTTCATTTGAAATAGGAAGAGCAAGGACATTTACACCAGGATGGCTTGAAAGAGAATCAGTTTTCATGCATATGGAATTTAAATATATTTTAGAATTAATAAAGAGCGGATTATATGATGAATTTTTTGAATCTATTAAAAGTGCAATGCCTCCATTTATGGATCCAGAAGTATATGGAAGAAGCATATTAGAAAATTCATCATTTATAGCAAGCAGCAGTAATCCAGATGAACACAATCATGGAAGAGGATTTGTTGCAAGATTAAGTGGAACAACAGTAGAAATGCTTAACATATGGAAATTAATGATGGTAGGAAATAAGCTGTTCACTTATAAAGATGAGGTATTAACATTTGAGTTAAATCCGATTTTATCAAAGGATTTCTTTAAAGATGGAATTATTAAGACAACATTACTTGGAAGTATAAAACTTACTTATATCAATCCTGAAAATAAAAATACATTTGGAGAAGATAGAGGAATAGTAAATAAATTAAAAATAGTTGATTTTGATGGAAATAAATATGAATTTTATGGAAACAAGATATGCGGTGAGATTGCTGCAAAGATTAGAGATAATCAGATAAAAGAAATTGAAGCAGTTATTTTATAAGATTTTGGAGGTATAATATGAAAAAATATAATGTCTATGAAACATATAAGGATGGAAAAGAAAAACTAGAATTAAAAAAACTTGATGATATAGCATTAAAAAGTGAATCTAATCATAATGCATGTATTAAAGTTAACACAGGAAATAAGTTTCAAAAGATACTGGGGTTTGGAGGCGCATTAACTGAATCTAGTTCGTATGCTCTTTCTAAATTAGATAATGATGTTAGGAAAAAGGTTCTTAAATCTTATTATGATAAGGAAGAAGGAATTGGATATAAATTTGGAAGAATTCATATAAACAGCTGTGATTTTTCTCTTGAAAATTACACTTATGTAGAAGAAAATGATTTAACATTAGATACATTTACATTAGAAAGAGATGAAAAATACGTTCTTCCATTAGTAAGAGAAGTTAAAGAAATATCTGAAGGAGATTTAACTATCTTAGCAAGTCCTTGGAGTCCGCCTTCATATATGAAAACAAATGGTGAAATGAATCATGGTGGAAAGCTAAAAGAAGAATGTAAACAGTTATGGGCTGATTATTATGTTAAGTATATAGAAAAAATGAAGGAAAAAGATATAGATATATGGGCAGTTACGGTTCAAAATGAGCCAGCAGCAATCCAAACATGGGATTCTTGTGAATATACAGCCGAAGAAGAAAGGGATTTTGTAAAATATTATTTAGGGCCAACTTTCCATAATAATAATTTACAAGATAAGAAGATTATAATTTGGGATCATAACAGAGATATTGCATATGAAAGAGCAAAAGTTGTATTAGAAGATGAAGAAGCTGCAAAATATGTTTATGGAACAGGGCTTCACTGGTATGTATCAGAAGAATTCGCTAATGTATCTAAAATTCATAATGAATTTCCAGACAAGCATCTTATATTTACAGAAGGATGTCAAGAAGGCGGAGTTCATTTAGGTTCATGGGATACAGGAGAAAGATATGGTAGAAATATAATTGGAGATTTCAATAATTATATGGAAGCATGGATGGACTGGAATATAGCACTTGATGAAACTGGAGGTCCAAATCATGTTGGAAATTTATGTGATTCACCAGTAATAATAGATACAAAAGAAAAGAACGTAATTTATAATAGTTCATTTTATTATATAGCTCATTTTAGTAAATTTATAAAAGAAAATGCAATAAGAGTTGAAAGTACAGTTGAAGGTGAAAAAGTATATTGCTTAAGTTGTATAAATGAAGATAATACAATATGTAGTGTGATAATGAATGAAAGTGATGATATTAAAATAGTAGATTTAGAGATCGATGGTGATAAAGTTTCATTACAGTTAAAACCTCATTCTATATATACAATAAAAGAAGTTAAATAAATATTTGAATGATGAAATACATTAAGGATGATATTTTTATTGAGATAGAATATAATTAAAATTAATGTATTGTAAATGTCTAATACTAAGAATGTGTATTTGATAGACTATATGCTTAAAAAATAATGTGTAATATAGCATGAAGTTTAGGATTTTTATATCAAGAACAATTTTAGTGTTGAGTTTTAAAAATCATATTTAAAATAAATATTTATTAACTATATATAGTTAAGAGGAAAGGAAGAGAAAGAGTGAGCACTATATATGAAATTGCAAAAATAGCAGGGGTTTCGCCAACTACAGTATCAAAGGTATTAAATGATTATCCTGATGTAAGTGATAAAACAAGAGCAAAGATAAAAAAGATTCTTGAAGAGGAGAATTTTTATCCAAATTCACAAGCTCAAAACTTATCTACTAAAAAAACATGGACATTGGGAATTGTATATTTTGAAAACCTTGGAGTTGGACTTAGTCATCCTTTCTTTTCAGGTGTAATTGAAGCATTTAAGAATCAGGCAGATAGTCATGGATATTCTCTTTTATTTGGTTCTAAAAATAACAGGCTTGGGAATGATACTTTTTTAGAGTATTTCAAATATATAAATGTTGATGGAATAGCTATAATATGTACTGACCCTAGTGATAAGGAAACCTTACAGTTAATAGACAGTGATTTTCCTATTGTTGTGATTGATATGTTTAGCAGCAATACTTCAACAGTAACATCTGATAGTGCACAAGGATGCAGACTTGCAATAAATTATTTATATAATCTAGGACATAGAAAGATTGCACATATAGAAGGGATTTCTAAAGAGGATAACTGGCCTAGCAGCATAAGAAAAGAATACTATATAAGGGCAATGAAAGATTTAAATCTTGATGTTCCAGATGAGTATATTGTTGATGGAGTGAATTTTGATGTGAGTGGCGGATATGAGGCAATGAAAAAGCTGTTAGAGCTTGAAGAAATGCCTACAGCAGTATTTGCATCATGTGATAAACTTGCCATAGGTGCAATTGATGCAATAAAAGAAGCAGGATTAAGTGTACCTGAAGACATATCAATAATAGGTTTTGATGATATAGAATTAGCTAAGTATGTAACGCCAAAGCTTACTACTATAAGACAAGACTGTACATCTGTTGGAAAAGCAGCCGTTGATTTACTTGTAGAGCAGATAAATGCTAAGGCTAAGCTGAAAATTAACAAGGTAATTCCAGTAGAACTAATAGAAAGAGAATCATGCAGAAAAATATAATTAATATTTGGAAGGTGATTTTTTGAGTAAATATAAATTTTTAGATAAACAAGGACGATTTTCATTAATTAATCCAGAAAAAAATAGTTATGCGTATTTTCCAATAGCCAATGAAGCCGGTGTAATGTCTAGCTTAACACCAACTTTAAATGGTGACTGCAAAATGAGCCAGAATACATTTTTACTGGCTCCTGTAAGTGCAGAAGAACTTCATAACAATAAATCATCAAGAAATTTTTGGTTATATATTGAAGGATATGGAGCATGGTCAGCTACAGGAACTTCAGGAAAACAGAAATATGAAGTATTTGGTGAAAACAAGGAAGAAACAGAATTAGAAGCAGGAATAATGTGGCACAAGGTTACAAGGATATCAAAAGATGCTGGAGTGAAAAGTGAAATAACATCTTTTGTACCAAGTAATAATGAAAAGGTAGAATTGATGAAAGTAACTATCACCAATATAGGTGGTGAATCAAAAAGGATAACTCCAACAGTAGCAATACCGTTTTATGCACGTTCAGCTGATAATCTAAGAGATCATAGACATGTAACATCACTGCTTCACAGGATAGAGACAACTGATTTTGGAGTATTAGTTAATCCTACACTAACTTTTGATGAAAGAGGTCATAAGAAAAATGAGCTTGTTTATGGAATAATGGCAGTAGAAGAAAATGGAGAAAGACCACAAGGTTATTGTCCATTAGTTGAAGAATTTATTGGTGAAGGTGGATCATTTGAGGCTCCAGAAACAATAATATTAAATAAAGATTTTACTGTTAAATCAAATGAAAAATTTGAAGGATTTGAAGCAATTGGAGCCATAAGATTTAATGAAATTGTACTTGATACAAATTCATCTAAAACATATATAGTAGCATTAGGGTTTGGAGATACTAAAAAGGATTTAGATGATATATGTGTTAATGTTTTAAACGAAACCAGTTTCGATAAATTGCTTTCTGAAACAAAATCATATTGGAACGATAAGATCAATATTTCATATGAAACAAAGGATTCAGAATTTGACAATTGGATGTACTGGGTTAACTTCCAGCCAATGCTTAGAAGAATATATGGATGTTCATTCCTGCCTCACCATGATTATGGAAAAGGGGGAAGAGGCTGGAGAGATTTATGGCAGGATTGTTTAGCACTTCTTGCAATGGATCCTAAAGATGTAAGACAAATGCTTATAGATAATTTTGGCGGAGTTCGCTTTGATGGAACTAATGCTACTATTATTGGAACTAAACAAGGTGAATTTATAGCAGATAGAAATAATATTACACGTGTATGGATGGATCATGGCGCATGGCCATTCTTGACTACAAAGCTTTATATTGAGCAGAGCGGTGATATAGAATTCTTATTAGAAAAACAGACTTACTTTAAGGATTTACAAATAATGAGAGGGCAAGATAAGGACACTTTATGGAAGAGCAAACAAGGAAATAAACAGCTTTCAGATGATGATTCAGAGTATAAGGGAAATATATTAGAACACATTCTAGTTCAGCATTTAACATCTTTCTATGATGTTGGAGAACACAATAATATAAGACTTCATGGTGCAGATTGGAATGATGCTCTTGATATGGCATCTGATAGAGGCGAAAGTGTTGCTTTTACAGCTTTATATGGTGGAAATTTAAATGATATAGCTGAATTAATAAAAGTTTTAAGAGATGAAAAGAATATTAAAACAATAGAGTTTTCAGAAGAAATTCAAGTGCTTTTAGATTGTGATGAATCTCTTTATAACAATATAGATAAAAAACGTGAAGTTTTAAAAATGTATTGTGAACAATCTAAGCACAAGATAAGTGGAAAAACTGTTGATATAAGTTGTGATCTGTTGATAAAAAATATTGAAGAAAAAGCTCAGTGGATTAAAAATCATATTAGAAATAATGAGTGGATTTCTGATAATGACGGTAACAGTTGGTTTAATGGATATTACGATAATCATGGAAGCAGAGTTGAAGGTGAATTTAACAACAATATCAGAATGATGCTTACAGGACAGGTATTTACTATAATGAGCAACACAGCATCTAACAGTCAGGTTGAAGAAATAGTAAAATCTGCTGATAAATATCTTTATGATAAAACTGTTGGTGGATATAAGTTAAATACAGATTTTAATGAATTAAAAACGGATCTTGGAAGAATGTTTGGATTTGCTTATGGTCATAAAGAAAATGGAGCAGTATTCAGCCATATGGCAATAATGTATGCCAATGCCCTTTATAAGAGAGGATTTGTAAAAGAAGGATTTAAAGTTATAGATACTCTTTATAAACACTGTAGTGATTTTGAAATGAGTAGAATATACCCAGGAATACCTGAGTATATCAATTCAAAAGGAAGAGGTATGTATCATTATCTTACAGGTGCTGCAAGCTGGCTAATACTTACTGTATTAACAGAAATGTTTGGAGTAAAAGGTAAGATGGGAGATTTATTCTTTGAACCTAAATTAATGTTAAATCAGTTTGATGATGAAAATAAAGCTGTAATTAAAATGACTTTTGCAGATAGAAGATTCAATATTGAGTACATTAATAACGATTTAAAAGAATGCAATGAATATAAAATTAGTGAAATAATCATTGATGATAGAAATTATGAATTTGAAAAATTACCTATGATTAAGAGAAGCAACATAGAATCTTTAGAAAAAGAGAAAGTTCATAATATAAAAATAATTTTAGAATAAGGTTTTATAGTTCTGTCAGATTGCTTTAATAATTTGGCAGAACTATAAGAATAATTAGCAGGGAGGAAAAATTCATGAAAGTGGATATTAAGAATCTTCCTATAAAGAAGAAATTGATGAATTCTTTTATGGTAATAGTGGTTATTAGCATATTAACATCATTTATTAGCTTGATATGTTTACAAATAATCAATGATAGATATAAAGATGCAATGAGTAATTATGGATTTTCTCAAGGACAAGTAGGTCTTTTAGGAATTAAAGTTGAGCATTCTTATTCTATGGTAAAAGAAATTATTGTTGTAGGAAACACTTCAGATGTAGACAGAATAAAAACAATAAAAGAAGATATAGAAAAGTGTAATGAAGATATAAATTTATTATTACAAAATATTGATAAAGAGAATGTACAAAATGATAAAGAACAGGAACTTATTAATAATATAAAGTCAGATATAGAATCTTATGAGCAGGTAAAAGATAGAATTATTGAACTTGGAATGAACAACAAAACAGCACAGGCATCTCAATTATTACGAGGTCAGGGTAATCCGGCCATGGATCTTTTGACTGTTGACATATCAGAATTATTATCCATAAAAATAGAACAGTGTAATTTACTAATAAATAGATTAAATAGATTGAGAATTATATTTGTTATGATTATTTTGGCAACTATAGCTTTATCAGTTATTTTTGCAATGAAATCATCTAAATATCTTTCAGACGTTATTGGAAATCCAATAATAAAAATGAGTAAAATAGCTAAACGTATCTGTGATGGTGATTTAGATGTTGAAATACAGTGTGAATCAAATGATGAAATAGGTAAATTAGCACAATCATTTTCTAAAATGGTAATAGCTATTAAAAGTTATATAAGTGAAATATCTAGTATTTTAGGTGATATTTCAAATGGAAATCTTAATTGTTCAATTGAAGAAGAATACAAAGGTAATTTTATAGAAATAAGAAAATCACTTGAAAACATAATAAGATCACTTAACGATATTTTTGAAAATATCGGACAATCAACTATTGAAGTAAAAGCAAATTCTGAAAAAGCTGCTGAAATGGCTGAATTACTTTCTGATGGAAGTAAAAATGAGAAGGATGCAGTAAGAGAATTATATGTTTCTATTGACCAAATAAATAAACAAGTAAATAAGAATGCGGATAATGCAATTGATACTAGCACTATTACTAATGCTTTGGCAGAGAATATAGACAATAGTAATATTATGATGGATAAGGTTATTAAAGCAATGGAGGATATAGAAGATTGTTCTAATAGCATTACAAGTATTATGAATACAATAAATGATATTGCTGAAAGAACAAATCTATTGGCTCTAAATGCAGCAATAGAGGCTGCAAGAGCAGGAGATTTAGGGAGTGGATTTGCAGTTGTAGCTGATGAGGTTAAGAGTTTGGCGAGTCAGAGTGCTGATGCAGCTAGAGAAACAAATAATATTGTAAATGAATCTATAAAAGCAGTGAATAATGGTAAATTATTAGTTTATGATACGGCTAATACACTAAATGAATCATTAAAAAATATAAAAAAAACACGAGAACTTTCAGAATATATAACAGATTCATCGAAAGAACAGTATGAGTCCATAGCTATTGTTAATGAAAGAATAAAGAAAATAACAGAAACTATTAATAGAACAGTTGAAGTAGCTGAAAATAGTGCAATTTCTAGTGAAGAATTGAAATTACAATCTTCTAAATTAGAGATGATGATTAATAAATTTAAACATTTTAGGTGATAGTTTATATTTAGTTTGCTTCTTTAAGCAATTTTATATAAAAAATTAATAATCACCATTTAAATAATAGTTTAGATGATGATTATTAAGATAAATATATTGTGTAATTAGGAGGAGAGTTATGAGAAAGAAATCAAAAAAGAGTAAAAAGAGAATGATGAAGGTGGTTAGTGCAACGATGGCGTGTTCAATACTGGCGGGAAGTACAAGTTTATTAAATGTACAAAAAGTTCAGGCGACTGAAACAACTTCAGCAGAAATTCAGGAGAAAAATATAAATGATGTTACAATGAATGAGGCACAAGTTGATGAAAAAGATGTAGTTAGTACTGAAGTTAATGAAGAAGAAAAAGTACAAAATATTGCAGAAAAAGAAAACGATATTACAAAAAGTGAAGATAATAAAATCCATTCAATGGACTACTTTTCTGCAAATGATGGACCTGTTATAACAAAAAGTGGAGTTGGAGAAGCAAGTTATGGATTTGTAATGCCAGTATTTAATGGTGGATTACAATCTTACGCAGATGTAGCTTCTGATTTAGTGGTAAATGTAAAAGTTGATGGAAAATGGGTTGATATCGATAAATTTGATAAATTTAAGTATAACTCTAATTGGGGAAATTGGAATGATGGTGGTTTTAGCGGATATTGGTTTAAATTATCTGAAACTACAGAAATTCAATTGGCATCTAAATCTAACAGCAATGTAACTTTAGATTATAAATTAGTATTTAATAATTTGTCTAAATCAGTTATTACATCAATGAAACCAACTCAAGGGCCTAATATAAAAGCTGGTGTTACAGGGGGAGCAGGATTCACATATCCTAGTTTTAATGGAGATTCATCTGTAATATATGATCAAGTTTCTGATGATCTTATAGTATACGTATGGTCAGATGAAGAAGATAAGTGGATTAATCTTTTTAATAATGCAGCAAGTGGATGGATTTATGATAAAAACTTTGGACAGTTCACAGATGGAGGTGGAGGATACTGGTTCAATGTAGATAAAACAACTAAAGTTAGGGTTGCATCCATATCTTCACCAGATGTGTATATAGACTATGTAATTGAATACGACAATTCAGAAAGAAATAATTATAATCTTTCAGCTGATACAACTACCTATAAAGCAGGAGATACTGGTGCAATTGGGATTCCATTACCAAAGATTGATGGAGGATATCCAAGAGGAAATGAGTTAGATGGATTTGTATATGAAATAAAAATAAATGATAAGTGGGAAGAACTTGGAAATGGTGCTGCAAGTGGCTTTAGTTATCAAGGTAATGGATATAATAAGTTATCTGACAAAAATCAATGGGGATATTGGGTAGATGGAATATATGGACTTTGGTTCCAACCAATACAGGAGGATATGGAGCTTCGTATAGGATATCCTGTTGATGGTGTCAAAGGTCATGATATTGGAGAAAATTATGTTTACTATAACTTTGTGGGTAACCCTAATGCTCCAAGACCTGATGTTTCAGACCTTGGTAATATACAGCTTGGAACAGAAGGAGATTCACAGATAGATGGATGGAAACTTATTTGGAATGAAGAATTTGCAAGTAATTCTTTAGATTTAAATAAGTGGAATTATAATACTGGATATTATATTAATAATGATCCATCAATGTGGGGATGGGGAAATAATGAACTAGAATATTATACAGATAGTGAAAAAAATATATATTTGGAAGATGGTAAATTAAATCTTAAGGCTTATTATGAACCTAAAATATTCTCTGAAATTGATCCTAATAGAGTTGCACCATATTCTTCAGGAAAAATTACAACAAAAGATAAATTTGCATTTAAATATGGAAGAGTTGATTTTAGAGCTAAACTTCCTAAAGGTACAGGGATTTGGCCAGCTCTTTGGATGCTACCAAATGATGATGTATATGGACCATGGGCAGCATCAGGGGAAATAGATGTAATGGAAGCAAGAGGACGTTTACCACAATCAACTAGTGGAACTATACATTTTGGTGGAACGTGGCCATCTAATACTTACCTTGGAAGTGACTATTCTTTCAAAGATGGACAGGCAATAGATACTGATTATCATGTATACAGTGTGGTATGGGAAGATGATAATATTAAATGGTATGTAGATGGAAACTGTTTCTTTAAAGCTACAAAGGATCAGTGGTATTCTTTAGCTGATAAAAATAATGATAAAGCACCGTTTGATCAGGATTTCTATATTATTATGAATCTTGCAGTAGGTGGTTGGTTTGATGGAGGACTTACACCAAATGAAGGAGATATTCCAGCAACTATGAAGGTAGATTATGTTCGAGTATATAAAGAAGATGGGGATAATGGAGATGTTCAAGAAGAATACAAAGATGTAGCACTAGGAAAAAATATAACTTGTTCTGGATATGAAAATGATGAATTATCTATTAAAAATATTAATGATAATAATTTAGCAACAAGATGGTCTTCAAATTTTGATGATAATGCATGGTTTGATATAGACTTAGGGGAAGTATACAATATAAATGGAATAGATTTAAATTGGGAACAATCATATGGAAAAAAGTATGAAATAATGTTGTCTGAAGATGGTATAAATTATACTACTGCTTTCAATCAGGAGAATGGGAATGGTGGAGAAGAAAATATTAAGATTAATAATATTAATGCTAGATATGTTAAGTTTAAAGGTATAGAGAGAGCATTGCCATATGGATATTCTTTATGGGATGTTAAGGTAATGGGGAAATAGTATTCTTAAATAAGTATTACGGGAGAGTAGATGGTTTTGCTTTTACACAAATCTATCTACTGTCCCTCTACTCTCTAAATAAATGCATCTATAAAATTATCACTATTTTTTTGTTGCTTTGCATTTGAAATTTTATTATTTATTCTCTCAATTTCTTTTTGTATATTTTTTATTTCCTCTGCACTTGTCTCTTTATACATTTTAAGTTCTACTTTATATTTATATAACAACTTAATTAAATCTATACAATTAGAATCTGGAGTTAAGACTAGATTGTTATCTTTTGGTGATAATTCATCTGTCAGGTTATCATTTTCATCTAAATCCTTTTGTAATAATTCATCTGTCAGGTTATTATTTTCATCTAAATCTTTTTGTAATAATTCATCTGTCAGGTTATTATTTTCATCTAAATCTTTTTGTGATAATTCATCTGTCAGGTTATTATTTTCATCTAAATCTTTTTGTGATAATTTATCTGTCCAATTATCATTTTCATTTATATTTTTTTCAGATAATTTATTTATTTCATCAATACTATTTTTTATATCAGAAATAATATCCTCTAATTCTGCTATGTGTTCTTTTCTATACTGTTTTAGTTGTTCTAACTGGTTTTCTTTTTCGTATTTTTCGTTTATAAGAGAGGATATATAAGCAGTATTTTCATTTTTAGATTTTATAGTGTTGTTATTTAAATTATTATTTTTTTTTATTGATGTATATTTAGAAAAATTATTTGATTTAATTAATTCTATTTTCATAATCTTACTCCTTGATTTTTTTTTATATAGAAAATTCTATATATTTTAATATCGACTAATTTTTGAAAAAATTTATATTAAAATCAATTTATGTATAATTTTATAAATTAAATTGATTAATGAAAGATTATAACGCTAATAAAATATAATCCTTAAATATGTTATAAATGATATTTTATTAAAAATGGATACTAAAGAGCATATTGATGGTTTTAGTGATTTGGCAATATTATACTTAGAGCTTTACTTGGTATTTATCATGTAAAAATATAAATAAAGCTGATATAATGTAACTGTACACAGGGGATTATTATATATGGAGGTACAAGATGTTTGAATGTGAAGTCATAAAGGGTCTTAATGAACTAGAGTTATCATTATATGAATATATAATGAGAAATAGTGAAAAAGTAATGTACATGAAGATACGAGATTTAGCAAATGAAGCACATATGTCAACAACTACAGTACTAAGGTTTTGTAGAAAATTAAACTGTGATGGATTTTCAGAATTTAAATTGAAATTCAAGATGTATATGGATAGTAAAGAGGATAGAAAAATAAATGAGGACACATCTTTTATAATAGACAATTTTAAAAGGCTTGCTAGTGAGGAGTTTAAGGGAAAAATAAATGAATTATGCAAGCTTATAAGGGAGCATGATAATATAGTGTTTTTAGGAGGAGGTTTATCGGGTATAGTTGGAAAATATGCCTCAAGATATATCACATCGATAGGTAAGTTCAGCATATATATAGATGATTTATTTTATCCAATAAATTGTGAAAGTTATAAAAATGGACTAGTTATAGTGTTATCTGAATCCGGTGAAACAGTTGAGATTATTAATGCAATCAATAAATTTAAAAAAGAAAAATGTACAATAGCAAGTATAACTAATAGTGAAAATACAACAATAGCTAAAATTTCGAATTTTAATATATCATATTATATACCAGAAGAAAGAATAGGTGATATTGATATTACAAGTCATTTACCACCAATGTATATCCTGGAAACAGTAGGTAGGAAATTATATAATGAAAAAATAAGAAGTAAAAAATAAATGTAAAGTTGCAGTATTTGTATAATAAAGATTACAAATGCTGCATTTTTATTTCTATCTAAAATAGTATAATATTTTTCTTAATTAAAACTTATAAGAATCTATATATTAAATAATTAAGAAAAAACAAAAGAATTCTTTTAGAGTTATAAATTAAGAAATTATATATATTTTTTAGATTTAAATTTTAAAATCGGGATGACTGCAAGATTAGATATAAAAAACATATTGTTACTTTTTTGTAAAAAGGAACAATGTGCTGAAACCTGTTATTTTAGCCGATGAAAATGATTACTTAACTAAATTAATGTTGTATAATCAGTTCATAAACTAAATACGTATTTGTTTTATAATTTATTTTACTAAAACTAAAGGGGGAACTTATATGTCATCATTTTTAAATGAAAAAGTAGTACCTGCCATAATGAAGTTTGTAAATTTAAAGGCGGTTATAGCATTAAAAGACGGTATCATTTTTACTTTACCACTAACATTAATAGGATCAGTTTTCTTACTATTAGCTCAAATTCCATATAAGCCATTAGCTGATTTTATTTCATCAAAAGGATGGGATGCTCCATTATTCCAAGCAAATGGAGCAACAATGGGAATTATGGCGATGATTGCATGTGTTGGTATAGCCTATACATATGCCAAGAATGAAGGTTATGAACCTTTATCAGCTGGAGTTGTTGCATTTTCAATATTTTGTTTAACTACTAATTCGTACGTTATAACAGAAGACGGTACAAAAGTAGGAAGCGTAATTCCTATGGATTGGACTGGCGGAAAAGGTATGGTTACTGCTATTATTATCGGACTTGTTGTAGGTGCAGTTTATTCTTGGTTTATGAAGAGAGACATAAGAATTAAGATGCCAGCAGGTGTTCCTGAAGGTGTTGCTAATTCATTCTCAGCATTAATACCAGCAGCAGTTCTTATTACAGGTGGTACAATCTTATATTCTGTATTTAAAATATTTGATACAACATTCATTGAATTTATTTATAAAGTTCTTCAGACTCCATTACAAGGTATGACCGATTCATTAGGTGGAGTTGTAGTAATGGGATTAATAATTCCTTTCTTGTGGTTCTTTGGTGTTCATGGGGCAACAATTATTGGCGGAATAATGGGTCCTATATTAACATCAAACACACTTGAAAATGGTGCAATTGTTACAGCAGGAAAAGAACTTACACTTGCAAACGGAGCACATATAGTAACACAACAGTTCCTAGATCAGTTTATGACTGTAACAGGTTCAGGTATGACAATTGGTTTAGTATTATGTATGTTATTCTTAGGAAAATCAGCTCAATTTAAGCAATTAGGAAAACTAGCTATAGTACCAGCAGTATTCAATATAAATGAACCAGTATTATTCGGTACTCCAATAGTAATGAATCCATTAATGGCAGTTCCATTTATAGCAATGCCAGTTATATCAGGATTAATATTATATTTCTCAATTTACTTTGGTATTGTTCCACCATTTGGAGGAGTATTAGTACCTTGGACAACTCCACCAATAATTTCAGGATTATTAGTAGGTGGTGTTAGAACAGCGCTATTACAAACAGCAATATTAGTTTTATCATTCTTTGTTTATCTACCATTCTTTAAGAAGTGCGATAACATGAGTTATGAAACAGAACAAGCTGCAGAAGCATCATCAAATTAAATGTAGATTTAAAAATATAATTATAAAAATTAATTAAAAACGGGAATTAGATTTTATATAATAAGTAATTTCTTAATAAATAGAGAAGAGATTATAATATAGAATCTAATCCCTAAAAAATAAGTATTAAGCAAATAAAATGGAGGATTTGAATAAAATGGAACAATTAGAAATGCAAATAATGAATATAATAATCAATGCAGGAGATTGTAAGAATCATGCATATATGGCATTAAATAAAGTTGATGAAGGTCAATATGAAGAGGCAGATAAAGAAATGGTTCTTGCAAATGACGCATTAGCTAAAGCTCATGATTCACAAACTGAAATGTTACAAAAAGAAGCAGCAGGAGAAAAAGTAGATTTTTCTATTTTATTTGTACATGCACAGGATCATTTAATGACTGCAATTTCAGAAAAGAATTTAATTGAACAAATTATAGAATTAAGAAAAGTTGTAAATACATTAATTAAATAGTTTTTGTATGAATTTTATAGAATAGACAATATATTAGAATACTCATAATCTAATTAATTATAAATTTTTATTAAAATCTATATATTTTTAGGAGGAATAATTATGATTAGAATAAAATTATTTTGTGCAGCTGGAATGTCAACAAGTGTATTAGTAAATAAAATGAAGGATGCAGCTAAATCTAAAAATATTGATGTGGAAATTGCTGCTTTTCCAGAAGGTCAAATGGATAAACATCTAGATAGTATGGATGTTGCCTTACTTGGACCACAAGTTGCATATACATTATCAAAAGCTAAAAAACTATGTGAGCCAAAAGGAATTCCGTTAGAAGTAATACCAATGGTTGACTATGGAATGATGAATGGTGATAAAGTATTACAGTTAGCATTAAATTTAGTAAATAAATAATTGACTTATAGATTTATACTATGAAAGGAAAAGTTACTGAAAATTAGTTAGTAATAGAATTTAAAATATGGCATTTAACGAAAAATTTTTATGGGGTGGAGCAGTGGCTGCACATCAATTAGAAGGTGGATGGAATAAAGGGGGTAAAGGCCCGAGTGCAGCAGATGTTATGACAGCAGGAGCACATGGAGTTCCAAGAGAAATAACAGATGGTGTTATTGAAGGACTTAATTACCCGAATCATGAAGCAATAGATTTTTATCACAGATATAAGGAAGATATAGCATTATTTGCTGAAATGGGATTTAAGTGCTTTAGAACTTCAATTGCATGGTCAAGAATATTTCCAAACGGAGATGAACTTGAACCAAATGAAGAAGGTTTAAAGTTTTATGATGATATGTTTGATGAATTATTGAAGTATAATATTGAACCAGTAATTACATTATCACATTTTGAAATACCATATGGAATATGTAAAAAATATGGTGGATGGAGAAATCGTAAAGTAATTGACATGTTTGTAAGGTTTGCAACAACGGTTATGGAACGATACAAAGATAAAGTTAAGTACTGGATGACATTTAATGAAATAAATAATCAAGCAGAAACTGAATACGACTTATTTGCGTGGACTTGCTCAGGAGTTAGATTTGAAGATGGTGAAAATAGAGTAGAAGTAACTTATCAGGCAGTTCATCATGAACTAGTTGCAAGTGCACTAGTTGTTAAAAAGGGACATGAAATTAATCCACATTTTAAAATAGGATGTATGCTTGCTTATGTTCCAGTATATCCATACTCATGTAATCCAGAAGATATGATGCTTTCAGTAGAAGCTATGCATGAACGTTATCTATATGGTGATGTTCACTGTAGAGGATATTATCCAAGCTATGCTCTTAATAAATGGAAAAGAGATGGAATTAATATAAAGATGGAAGATGGAGATGCTGAAATTTTAAAGGAAGGATGCGTTGATTATATAGGATTTAGTTATTATATGTCAGCATCAGTTAAAAGTGATATAGGAACTGATGAAGGTGACGGTATGTCTGGATATTCTAGAGCTGTGAAAAATCCTTATGTTGAAGCAAGTGACTGGGGATGGCAGATTGATCCTGTTGGTCTTAGATATGCATTGAATTCTTTATATGAAAGATATCAAAAGCCATTATTTATAGTTGAAAATGGATTTGGGGCTATTGATGTTAAAGAAGAAGATGGAACATGCAATGATGATTATAGAATAGATTATCTTGCTAAACATATAGTACAAATGAAAAAGGCCGTTGAACTTGACGGCGTTGATTTAATGGGATACACTCCATGGGGATGCATCGATTTAGTATCATTTGGAACTGGTGAAATGAAGAAACGTTATGGATTTATATATGTTGATAAAGATAATGATGGTAATGGTACGTTAAATAGAAGTAAGAAGAAATCTTTTGATTGGTACAAAAACGTTATTGCTACTAATGGAGAAGAATTATAAACTTAAATTGTATTAACAAAAATAATTTAAATATTTTGATTAAGTAAAATTATGTTTAATATATACAGGAATGCTGTGCTAATTTTTAGTATGGCATTTTTGTTTTTATTATAGTTAAATTTTGGTGTTATAATTTATGTTATAAGAAAGTATAAAGAACCAGCATCGGCATAGGTGTAATTCTTATTAACCTTCCTTTAAAAATATGTGTATATCTTTTAATGAACTTTCAACATTTATATAAGGTATGTGGGTAAACTTTATTTACTTAGTAAATGAAGATTATTAATTAAAAGATATATCAATGGATATTATACACAGATAAATTTATAATAAAAGTAGTTTGAGATAATTCTAATAAAATATTAATGCTAGAGGGAAATATATTAACATATTTTTAATATCAAATTATTTAAAGAGAACTTTATAATTTACAGGAGGAAGATTTCCATGAAGATATATGAAAGGATTTTAGAAGATATAAAAAAATATATAATTGATGAAAAGGTTCCACAAGGATTTAAGCTTCCATCAATTAATTATATGTGTGAAAAATACAACTGTAGCAAGGGAACTGTAATTAAAGCATATGATTCTTTATGTAGTGAACATATAATTTATGCTACACCACAAAAGGGGTTTTTTGTTGCTGATAATCTTGTTAGGTATAATAATGATAATTCTGGAAGTTATGATCTATCCACTGGAAATCCGGTAGTAAGCAGTATTCCTGTAAAAGATATTCAACATTGTTTAAATTCAGCAGTAGAGCTTTATAGTGATATTTCTCTTGCAATGACTTCAAAAGGAATACCTAGTGTTTTAAAAATACTTCCAGAAATTCTTAATAAAAGTGATATTTATTGTAAAAATAAAAATATATATTTATCTCAAGGGGTACTTCAAGTTTTAACATTACTGTCAAAAATGCCATTTCCTAATGGTAATGATACTATATTAATTGAAGAACCATCATATGTTTATTATATAGATTTTTTAATACATGAAAATTTAGAGGTTAAAACAATAAAAAGAGATGAGAATGGAATTAATATTAAGGAACTTGAAGAAATATTTAAAAATAAAAAAATAAAATTTTTCTACACAATTCCTAGAAATCATAATCCGTTAGGGACATATTACTCAGTAAGGCAAAGAAAGTCTATCATAGAACTTGCACACAAATATAATGTTTATGTTGTTGAGGATGATTATTTTTCAGATGTATACAGTCTTCCAAATTATTCACCTATATATTATTATTCAGACTTTAAAAACTGTATATATTTAAAAAGCTATTCTAAGACAATACCCTATATAAGGATTGGAGCAGCAGTGATTCCTGATGATTTAATAGATAGATATGAAGAATGGATTAAATACTCATACTATTCTTCGTATTATATGCCGTCTTTAGTTTCACAGGCTACTTTTGAATCATATATAAAAAGCAATATTTATGAAAAGCATATAAAGATTATTGATAAACATTTAAAAGAACTATTGTCTATATTTAGATCGGTAACAGCAAAATGGGATTCTAATATAGTTAAAGTTATAGGGGGAAAGTCAGGGTATTATTCAACTATGATATTAAATAGTAAGATAAGCAGTAAAGAGTTAATTGATAGATTAAAGAAAAGGAATATATATGCATCATCTAATAAAAGAGCTTATTATAATAAAGAAAATTATGATAATAGTATAAGAATTAGTCTTGCAAGACTTAACAAAAATGAAGTAAAGGTTGTGTTGGAAATTATATATGAAGAAATTCTAACACTTATGTAGATATACATGTTTATATTATAAAAAATAGATGATGCAGTAAATTATTAATGCATCATCTTATTTTGTGTTTAATACGAAGGATGAACTTAATTTAAAATAAATGTTTGTATATTGATATATGTTAGTAATTAGGACCACATTAGCTAATAATTTTTAATTAAATTGAGGAAGATATTCTTTATGAGCTTCTAATAACTCATCTAAAAGAACTTTTGCCATTTTCTCTGAAGGAATTAATGGATTTATTGTTAATGCAAGCAGTGCTTTATTATAATCACCTTCAACAGCAGCATCAACTACAAGTTTTTCGAAAGATTTTATTGTTTGAACCAAACCATTTACGGCAACTGGCAATTTTCCAATTGAAAGTGGTTTAGGACCATCTTTTGTTATAATACATGAAACCTCAACAGCAGAGTTATCATCAATTCCTTCTATTGCACCGTTATTTCTAACATCAACAGGTTGAATGTCTTTTTTGTCATTATAAATAGAATTAATAAGTCTGCATGCAGCATCAGAATAATATGCTCCACCACGTTTTTCTAATTGAGGTGGTTTTATGTCTAGAGTTTCGTCTTTATATAATTCAAATAAGTCTTTTTCAAGTTTTTGAACAATTTCAGCTCTTGTTTCACCTTTGGAGAATTCTTTTAATTCATCTTCAAGCATTTCAGAAGTCTGATAATAGTATTTATGATATGGACATGGCATCATATTTAGTGCTTTTATAAAATGTGGACTCCATTCAAAATCTTTTATATTTTTAACTATTGAGCCCATTTTTCCTTCAGCAATAGAATTAATTACTTTATCAGTTACGTTTTCACCATCAAGATAAATTTCTTTACCAAAAACCATATGATTTAATCCAGCAAAAGTCATTGTAATGCGATTAAAATCAACATCTAACATTCCAGCAACTGCTTTTTCCATTCCTATAGGAACATTACAAAGACCAATGACTTTTTTATTTATTCCATATTTAAGAAGAGCTTCTGTAACCATACCTGCTGGATTGGAGAAGTTTATAAGCCATGCATTAGGGCATAATTGTGACATATCTTTATCTATATCTAAAATTACAGGAATAGTTCTAAATGCTTTGAACATACCTCCTGCACCATTTGTTTCTTGACCAATAACCCCATGACTTAAAGGAATTCTTTCATCTTTGTTCCTTGCATCTAACTGACCAACTCTGATTTGAGTAGTTACAAAGTCTGCATCTTTCAATGCTTCTCTTCGGTCTAACGTTAAATGTATATCAATAGGAACACCAGCTTTTTTAACCATTCTTTTTGCTAAATTACCTACAATTTCTAATTTTTCTTTTCCACTTTCAATATCTACAAGCCATATTTCTCCTACAGGAAGTTCATGATATCTTTTTATAAATCCTTCAATTAATTCTGGAGTATAACTTGAACCTCCACCAATTGTTACAATTTTAATTTTTTTATCCATATGCAATACCTCCTAACCTCTTGTCTATATGTTAACGTTATTAAGAGTATCAATCAATAATATGAAAAGCTAACTGTACTAGTACAGTTTTGGTTGCTATTAGAGCTATGATTATATAAATTAATTATGGTTTAAATTGGAGAAAAATAAATAAAAGTATAATATTATGTAAAATTTTCTTGAATTTTATATAAATATGTACGATTATAGTATTATAAATGTTAATGTGAATCAGGGGGCAAATTAAATTTGTACAAGCGGCGACACTGTAAAAAATTAAGGGAGTGATTTTTATAATAAAGCTGAGCAACTACATGAAATATGATATAAGTGGTTGAATGCCATAAAATTTAAAAAAGAGATTAACTAAATTTATAGGAATATATTAAGGTTTGTATTTAACAATAATTATTTTAAATGAATTTAGTACTTAATTGACCAAATTTGGGGGTATTTTTATAATTCATAATTACTTGAAGTAGTGATTCACAGCATTAAAAATATTTACTGAATACTGGGAGGAGAAAAAATTGAACAAACTAAAAAATATAAGAATAGTACATTTAATAATAACTTTAGGTTTGATATCTATAGTTGGTGCAATGATTATTGGAATTAAAGGATTGAATTCTATATCAAAAATGAATGAATCTACCAATATTATGTATGAAAAACAACTATTAAATGTTGCTAAAATGGGCAAGCTCAATGCAGATTTAGGATTACTAAGACAAGGTGTAAGTAAGCTTATTGATAGGAAATATGATGAAAGCGTAATTTCTGTAATTGATTCGAATATTAAGAATATAAATGATATTATAACAGATTATGAGAAAGAAAATTTAAATGATGAATTAAAGTCATATTTAGAAAATTTTAAGTCAGAATATAATAAGTATTTATCTAAGGTAGATGAAGTAAAGAAATTAAGAAAAGAAAATCTAGAAGTTTCAGCAGATGATGTAAATGAATTTAATATAATAGGAACTAATATGAGTAAATATGCTGATGAAACAGTTATATATAATGAAAAAGCAGCAAGTGATCTTAATGATTTAAATAAGAAAGAATACAATAATACAAGAACAGCATTTATTTTTATAATTGCCAGCATATTAGTAATAACAATTTTAATAATGATAGTTATAGTAAGATTAGTGAAATCATCAATAACTAATCTTACTAGAGATCTAAAACAAATAGCAGAAGGAGACTTCTCTGTAAAAATGGATACTGAAGGAGACAATGAATTTTCTATAATTAATAAAGCAATATCTAAAACAGTTGATTCAATATCAGATATATTAAAAACTGTTAAGAATAATGCTGATAACATGAACGAACAATCAATTTCATTACTAGCAGTATCAGAAGAAGTTACAGCATCAACTAAAGAAGTTTCCACAGCAATAAATGGTGTTGCAGAAGGATCAACATCTCAAGCAGAAGAGTTAATTGATATTGTAAGTATAGTAACAAGTTTTGGAGAAACTATCCAAAATATAGTATCAATAACTAATGACGTAAATAAAAATACAAATGAAATTAGTGTAAAAGCAGAAGGAAATAATGAACAATTAGGAGAAGTTGTTCAATCTGTTAATAATATAAGCAATTCATTTGATGATATAAGCAATAAGATTACTAATTTAGGAAGTAAAATAAATCAAATTAATGAAATAACAACAATAATAAATGGCATAGCTGAGCAAACTAACCTTCTTGCATTGAATGCTGCAATTGAAGCAGCCAGAGCTGGAGAGATGGGAAAAGGATTTGCCGTAGTTGCTGAAGAAATAAGAAAGTTAGCAGAACAAAGTAAAGAATCTTCAGAAGAAATAAATAAGTTAATATCAATTATTTCATCAGAAACAAATAACGTTATAAGTACAACATCAAATGTTAATGATGAATTGTCATCACAGGTAAGTATAATTGATAACTCAATTAAAGCCTTTAAAACTATAATAGTAGATATTGGTGATATATTACCAATGATAAATAATGTTAATAATAGTATTGAAAATATAAGTAAAGATAAAGATGTTATCATTGGAAAGATTGAAACAGCTTCAGCAGTATCAGAAGAAAATTCAGCATCTTCAGAAGAAATTTTAGCTTCTTCTCAACAGATGACTGTATCAGCAGAAGATTTATCTATGAGTGCACAAGTACTTTCAGATATAGCATTAAACATGAATAACAATGTAAATAAATTTAGATTAAGGGATTAATTTTAAAGTGCAGCAAGATATTATTTTGTTGCATTTTTTGAGCTTCTAATGACATATTATCATTTTTTGGAGTTTTTTAATGATATATTGTCGAAAAATATGATAATATATATATAAACGTTAAGTATTGTGTATAAATAGGAGGGGTTTTATGAAGCTAAAAAAAATAAGTACAAAAATGTTATGCGTGTTAGTAACCATTAATATATTAATTATGACATTAATACTTTCTATAAGTTATGAAACAAGCAGAGGAATTTTAGAAAGTCAAATACAAAAGAATATGGATTCAGAACTTGTAGTTGACACTAACCTAATAAAAGGTCAAATGGACCAAGTGGAAAAAATGGCAGAGCAATTGGCAAGGAATGTTGAATCTACATACAAAACTACGAATATAGATCAATATGAACAATACATAGGAAAAGTTATTTTTCAAAGTGATTTAGTTATTGGAAGTGGAATATGGTTTGAACCTTATGTTTATAGTGGAAATGAAGAATTTATGGGACCATATATTTATAAGGATAATGGAGCACCAGTTTTAACATATGAATATAGTAATGCAGAGTATAATTATTTTAATTATGATTGGTATAAAGAAGCAAAGAATAATAAAGAAGCTAGTGCGCATTTCACAGAATTGTATCATGATGAAGTATCAAATCAAATAATGTCTACATGTGCAGTACCAATGTATGACAATGGTAAGTTTATAGGTGTAATATCTGTTGATATAGGTATTTCATCAATTCAAAATTTAGTAAATGAGATTAAGGTAGGGGAAAGTGGCGCAGCACAATTAATAGATCCAAATGGAAAATATATTACTCATAATGATTCTGATAAAATTATGAAGACAAGCATTAAAGATGATAGTGATACTAATATGGCTGAACTTGGAAAGAATATGTTCAAGGGAGAAGGTCAAGGTCATGAGAAAGTAAAATTGAATGGAGAAAATTTTAATGTTTATTATAAAACAATAGATGAATTAGGATGGAAATTGTTATTAAAGGTTCCGGAGTCAGAAATTAATAGGCCAGTGAGAAATTTATTGTTTAAGTTAGGATTTATATGTGTAGTAGCAATAATATTATCAATAATTGCAATTATAAAAACTATAAGTTATGTGACTAAGAATATTAAAAAAGTAAACTTATTTGCCTTAAGACTTGCAGAAGGTGATTTTACTACGGAAGAAATAGATATTAAAACAGAAGATGAACTTGGACAAATGGGTGATAATTTAAATAAAATGCTTAGAGAAAATAAGCAGATTATCCAAAGTGTTGCAGATAGTTCTAGAGAAATATCATCAGAAAGTGAAAGTTTACATACTACAACTATAGAGTTATCTGAAAACTATAATAAAGTAGAGGATGCAATCAAAACAATAAATGAAGAGGTTATGACTACCAGTGCAGCTATAGAAGAATTAAATGCATCAGTAGAAGAAGTAAATGCAGCTCTTGATGTATTGGTTGATGAAGCAGATAATAGTTATAAAATATCAAGTGATATAAAATATAGAGTTAAAAATATAGAAAATAATACACTAGAATCTTATAACAAAGCTGTGAATTTATCTAAAGTTCATGAGGATAATTTAAACAAAAGCATAGAAAATGCTAAAGTAGTTGCAATGATTGGAACTATGGCAGAAGCTATATCATCAATAGCTGAACAGGTAAACCTTCTTTCATTAAATGCATCAATAGAAGCAGCAAGGGCAGGAGAACAGGGAAAAGGATTTGCAGTAGTTGCTTCAGAAATAGGAAACTTGGCAAATCAAACAAGTGATACAGTAAAACAGATTATAGAAACAACACAGAAGGTTGAAGGTGCATTCAGTAAGTTAACTGATGATTCAAAAGAGATGTTATTATTTATAAATGAAAATGTTACTCCAGATTATCAGACCTTTGTTAATGCATCAAAGCAATATGGTAATGATGCTGATAATATAGAAGAATTGTCTAACAAACTTGCTGAAATGTCTGCTAATATAAAAAATATATTACAAGAAGTAGGAAAAACAGTAGTAAGTATTGCAGAATCATCACAAAATACATCTGAGAATAGTGGAGAGATTATAGATAATATTGATAAAGTTTCAGACATACTTAACAATATATCAAAATTAGTTGTTAATGAGAAGAATGTTTCAGATTCTTTAAGTGAAGTTATACAGAAGTTTAAATTGTAATAAATTAAATAGAGATATTTAAAAACGAAAAAGTGCAGCAAGACATTATTCTTGCTGCACTTTTTATTTATTAAATTCATCAGAATTTTCATCAACTTTATTATGGAGTGACCTAGCTATTGTTTCAATTATATATAAAACAGGAACTTGAGTCGTTATATCAGATATACCAAGCTTCTCTTGGTTTATATAATATGAAATATTTAAATCAGATATTTTTGATATAGTACAATTTTCACTGTTAGTAATGCTTACAATAGGACAATTTTCTCTCTTGAAATTGTTAATAAGATTAATAACAGTAGGAGTTTCACCAGAAACAGATAAAATTATAATTACACAGTTCTCATATGTTTTATAGTTTGTAGGAAAATATGGGTCGTCAATATATGTTGCAAATTTTCCAAGTGAAGAAAAATATCTTGCTGCATATTTGCATAATATTCCTGATGTACCTGAACCTAAAAATACAAGATTAGCTGAATCTGTTATCAAGTCGCAGACTGCTTCAATTTTCTCATCAAGTTCTTCTGTATTGAGTTTTTTAAAGAAATCAATAATTATGCTTTGATCGTTTCGTACATTATTCATGTTTGAACCTTCAAGGTATATTTTTAGTTTAACTTTAAATTCAGAATAGCCATTACAGTCAAACTTTTTACAGAATCTTAAAATAGTAGTTGTTGATACATGAGCTTCATCTGCAAGTTCTCTTATTCTCATATATATTACTTTTTCAGTATTTTTCATTATATATCTATAAAGCATAAGCTCTAAATCATTTAAGCCTTTAATAATTTCACTGTTAAACATAAAAAACCTCTTTCAAAATAAATTTAGGCATATGAGAGAAAATTACAAGTTCAAATATGCTGGAATTGACTTGTTATTTTTTAATAATGCCTTAATAATGAGAATTCTATCTACTATTATATCATCTAGATTATTGTATGTCTTTATTTGTAGATAAATGTTTAACTAGGTAACATATTTCATCATCAGACAAATTAGTAAGATTATATTTTATTTTTAAGGGATTAAGGGTTTCCTTAATTATATTATACATAGAAAAATTATCTTTTATAAATATATCTTTATTAGGATACAAGACAGTATTTTCATTATTTTTTAATCTTCCAATTAAAAAGGATAGATGTAGAGTAAGTCCAACCAAACTATCAGGAGTAAATTGTTTATTTATTCTCTTTTCAAGTTCAGTTAATACATTTTGTATATCATTAGTAAGCTCTGCTCCTGATATATTAGGAATATTTTCATTTAAAATTTTAGGAATATTTAGTAATGTTGTTTTTTCATCTATTAATCTTTGCATCTGCATTAGTACTGAACCACTAAGGGCTTCATACATAGAAAATTGATTTGTATTTAGAGAATCAATATGAAATGAAGATACAACAAATAAAACTTGATTTTTGGTTTCAAGATTTAAAATCATTTCCTTGTAACTCTCTTTATTGCAATAGCTTAGACATACTATTTCAAATAAATCTGGATCAAACTTTAAATTAACAGATAAGAAATCCTTTATTGCAGCAGAACCACCTTCTCCAGTCAAGCATGCAGTTATTATTAAAGTTTTGTTAGTATCAATTGTCTTATTATTTAAGTTTTTATGAACTTGTAAATAAGAATTTATCATTATAACATCATTATATATTTCATCTAATGATAATCCTAATAATGCTTTTCTTGCAGCTTCAAGTACATGAAGTGTAGACACAAGCGAAATAACTTGAAGCTCTACATCTAATTCTTGTTTTACAGTATCAGCAAAAGCGAGAAGAGATCCCATATCAACTAATAACAAATAACCAGCAGAAGTTGGATTTTCACTTATAATAAGTCGTAAGTGGTCTAGCACTTTTGATGGTTCAACATCAATTGGAGCATTTATAGGAAGTACATAGTCTTCACCTAATAATTTACTTGCAACATCACTCATTGAAGTTGCCGTTGATTCTCCATGAGCAATAAGAATTACTTTTACTTTATCTTTTGGCTGTGTATTTAGTGTTGTGTCAGGTATTAAAAATAATGTTATATAGCCAGCTTCGTCTATTGGAATCGAAGAGTAAAGATACTCAGATAAAATTTCTTTGACTTCTAATGCTATAGAAAATTCTTTTGGATATAGATTTTGTATTTTTCTAAGATTAGGATTTTTTATTATCTTTTTACTGTGTATTCTATCAACAAGTGTATTAATATGAAGAGCAAAAGCAGTGTAAAGGTTATTATCAAATTGTATAGGGAGTCTTTCTGTTATATGATTTATAATCTTATCAAAACATTCTAAAACACTTGGTTCTATAATTGATAGTAGATTTTTTTTGCTAAATTCCTTAGATATATTAGAAAAATTATGTTTAAAGTGCTTGGCAATATCTTTTTCAAGAATATTTTCAATATCTATATCAGAGATTTCCAGTGATTTTAGTTTCTTTAATTTGTTTTCTAAGAAATCATAAATACTGTTATCACTGTTTTCAAATATATCAAGAGAATTATCACTTGATCCATTAAATCTGAAAAATTCTATTTCATCGCTCATTAAATTATTCCACAATATTCTATGTTCTTTTTCTTTATAAAGTCCTTCTTTAATGTATGGTGTAAGGTTTCCACTGTGGATTCTAACATCACCTCTTACATTTGTTAAGAATTCAGAATATGCTTTTGCGCAAAGCATCTGAACATCACTTTTTAATTGTCCTATATTGTTTGGACAGTCATATGATAAGAGTGCTCTGAGTGAGTTTAAAGAAACATATATATCTTTACTTAATCTTATACTTTCATATTTAAAGAAGCTTTTTATAAGATATAGTCGTTCCTCAAGAGTTCTTTCTTTCAATGAAGGAATAGTTATAACAATAGGTATTCTTCTTCTAAAAGTGTTAAGAAGTGCAGAGTCAGGATTTTCAGTAGTTGCTGAAATTATTAAAACATCAGATTTTCTTGATTCAGAGTCACCTACACGTCTAAAAGTACCTGTATCAAGGAATACAAAAAGAGCTTCCTGACCTTCTGGAGGAAGTCTATGTACTTCATCTAGAAATAAAATTCCGCCATCAGCTTGTTCGATTAATCCGGTTTTATCACATTCAGCTCCTGTATAAGCACCTTTTTTTACACCAAATAATTGAGAAGTTAGTAATTGAGGATTATTACTATAATCAGCACAGTTAAAAACTATAAAAGGAGAATCTTCACTTTTTACATTCATTGTTAAGGCGTAATTATGCATTAATGAAGCAAACATGGATTTACCAACACCAGTACTTCCTAAAATTAAACAGTTCATTCCTTTTGGAGGATATAAAATCGCTGCTTTAGCTTGTTCGATAGAACTTTTTAATGAGATATTATTTTCAGCTAATAAATCAAGCTGAGATTTTACTTCTTTTTTCTTGCAGTCAGCTAGATAAAATAAAACTGGTCTTCCGGTTGATTTATTTAATTTTCCTTCTTTACATAATTCATTTAATTCATGGCTTAAATTAGCTCTGGACATATTTACTAATGAAGCTAATGTTTTAGTATCTATTCCTTCAGAACAGTTTAACTGTCTTAGTTTTTGTAAAATTAACTCTTTTTTAGTCATTAATTATCCTCCTAATTTATATTGACCAGAAAATGGGTATATATCTGGTACAAGTTTTGGATTAATTTCATAACATTTATGAAATATTAAAAAAATTAGTGTTTAAAGTATGTAAAGTAAAAATAAGTTTTTTTATATCAAGTAAGCTGTAAACACTAATATCACTTGCTTTTAACAAACAAATGATATGTTCTTTACATGAAAATGATATCATAAATATATGGCTATGGTCAAATATGGGATTAAATAGTGTTTATATAATAAATGTATATATAAAACAGTGAATAAAAAGATTAAAACACTAAAAAAATATTATCAAACACTGTTTTTAACACATAAAAAATAGAAAAATATAAAAAAAAATCAAGAAATGAAAACTTAGGCAGATAGTAATTTAAGCTAGTGTTTATAAGTGTAAATACTAATAATTATATTTTTTTGTTTAGTGTTTGGTATACGAATTGCTTTATATATTGGTGTAAGAAATAAAACAGAAGGTGGGGAACAATAAATGGAACAATTAGAAATGCAGATAATGAACATAATAATCAATGCTGGTGATTGTAAAAACCACGCTTACATGGCGTTAAACAAAGTGAATGAAGGAGAATATGAAGAAGCTGAACAAGAAATGCAGTTAGCAAATGATGCTTTAGCAAAAGCTCATGATGCACAAACTGAAATGTTACAAAAAGAAGCAGGTGGAGAAAAAGTTGATTTTTCAATCTTATTTGTACATGCTCAGGATCATTTAATGACAGCTATTTCAGAAAAGAACTTAATAGAACAAATTATTGAATTAAGAAAAGTAGTAAATACTTTAATTAAATAGTTAATAGTAAGATTCTAGTTAAATACTTATATTCAAAAAATATAATTAAATAAATATAAAATAAAAAGTTAATTTAAGGGGGAATTTATCATGATTACAATCAAATTATTCTGTGCATCAGGAATGTCTACAAGTGTTTTAGTAAATAAAATGAAGGATGCAGCAAAAGCTAAAGGCGTAGAAGCTGAAATTGCAGCATTTCCAGAATCTCAAATGGATAAACATTTAGAATCAATGGATGTTGCATTACTTGGACCACAAGTTGGATACAGATTAGCAAATGCAAAAGCTCTTTGCGGTCCAAAAGGAATTCCAGTAGAAGTTATACCAATGGTTGATTATGGAATGATGAATGGTGCTAAGGTTTTAGATTTAGCATTAGGATTAGTTAAATAAACTATTTTTATTATTTAAAGATATCTTAGGATTATTTAATAGTCCTAAGATATCTAAGTAGGATTATCTTAATTACTGAAAACGGTCTTGGTGATGTGGATTTAATAGTTGATAATGAAGTTTTGGACATACCAAGAATTAAGTTCATTGAAGCTCATTTAAAGGAATTAAGAAAGTCATAACTGAAAAGCATATTAATATTTAGAGCAATAATAGCAAATTTTTATTTGTAATTATTCATATTATTAAATTTATAAGGGGGAAATATTATGTCACTAAATCAAACCTTAAACGAAAAAGTAGTTCCTGTAGTAATGAAATTCGTTAATTTAAAAGGTGTTCAGGCATTAAAAGATGGTATGTTATATACTCTACCATTAAATATTATTGGATCTATGTTTCTACTAGTAGCAGCATTTCCATTAAAATCATTTACTGATTTTTGTGCAAGCACATTTGGACCAAATTGGAATGATCCATTATACAAGGTTCAAAATGGTACAATGAGTATAATGGCATTAGTAGCTGTTATGGGTATGGCATATGTTTATGCTAAAAATGAAGGGGTTGAGCCTTTCTCATCAGCAGTATTGTCATTAAGTACATTCTTAATTATAACTAATGACTGGGTAGAATTTACACCAGAAGGAGCAACAGAAGCTTTTAAAGTAGGTTCTGTAATTCCAAGAGACTGGATGGGTGGTAAAGGTATGATTACCGCTATATTAGTAAGTTTAGTCGTTGCATGGGCTTATTCATTAATGATTAAGAAAGATATGAGAATAAAAATGCCAGAAGGTGTTCCAGAAGGTGTTGTAAATGGATTCTCAGCTTTAATTCCAGCAGCTGTAATCTTTATAGTAGCAGATATTGTTTATGCAGTATTTAAATTTGGATTTAACTCTTCACTTGTTGAAGTAATTTATAAAATTGTTCAACAACCATTACAAATGGCTTCAGATTCACCATTTGGTGCAGTTATTATAGCATTCTTCGTTCCATTCTTATGGTTCTTCGGAATCCATGGTGGTGTAACTGTTGGTGGTATGGTAGGAAGTTTATTAACTCCTAATACAGCTGATAATGCACTTTTACAGGCAGCAGGAACTCTTGATCTTGCTCATGGTGCTCATATTGTTACTCAACAATTTTATGATAATTTCATAAACTTAGCTGGTAGTGGTCAAACACTTGGATTAACAATGGCAATGTTATTCTTAGCTAAATCAGCTCAATACAAGCAGTTAGGAAGACTTGCAATCACACCAAATTTATTTAATATAAATGAACCAATATTATTTGGTACTCCAATAGTGTTAAACCCAATCATGGGTGTACCATTTATTATAGTACCAGTAGTAAATGCACTATTGTTGTACTTTGCAATTGCAACTGAGATTCTTCCTCCAATGGGTGGACAACTACCACCATGGACAGTACCACCAGTTCTTTCAGGTTTAATAATTGGTGGATGGAAATATGCAGTAATGCAATTTGTTGTAATAGCACTTGGAGGATTAATTTACTTACCATTCTTCAAGAAAATCGATGCTATGGCTTATGCAGATGAAATTGCAGCTAAAAATGCACATGCAGATGCTGGAGTTCAAGCTTAATAAGCAAATACTTTAATAAGCCCTTTTATTAACAAATTAAAAATATATTTAAACCACAACTTTTAATGAAGGAAGTCCAGATATTTATTATATAGATATCTGGACTTTTTTTGTGTATACATATATTATTTTTGGAAAAATTTACTTGAACATATTGTGTTGAACGATGAACGCTGTTATTATAAAGATGTTCAAAAAATGAACTATAAAGTAGTTGATTTTAGGATTAGAAAATTAGTATTTAAAATATTATGTTGCAATTGACACCTGATAAATTTGAATGTTGAAATCACTATATGATTTCTAGATTATAATTCTAAAGTTCATAGTGCAGTATATATTATTTGCATTTAGTAAATTGCAATAAATGTTTTAACTTATAGGATATTTAAAGGGGGATAACAATGAACAAGTTTATTAAAAAAATTTGTGTCGCAGGTTTAATATCTGTAATGACAGGAAGTATGATGGCATGTGGCACAAAAACAGAAAACAAAGTGGCAGAAGCAACAAAAACTTCTGATGGAAAAATTCAAATTGAATATTGGTATGGACTTGGAGGAAAGCTTGATGAGAATATGCAGAAAATAGTACGTGACTTTAATAGTTCACAAGATAAATATGAAGTTAAGCCTATAGCCCAAGATGATTATGATACAACATATAAGAATCTTCAAGCTGCAATATCAGCTAAGAAAACACCAGCACTTGCACTTTTAGAACCAGATAAGCAATATACATTAGGATCAAAGGATTTACTAACAGATATAAATGAAATTGCAAGTAAGGATTCTGAATATAATGGAGATAATTACTTAAGTGCTTTTATAGAGCCAGGAAAGCAGGATGGTAAACAATATGCCTTCCCAATATACGGGACAACTCAGCTCTTATATTATAATACTAAAGCATTTAAAGATGCAGGAATAAGTGAGGATTCATTAAAGACTTGGAGTGGACTAGCTGATGCAGCTTCAAAGCTTGTTAAAAAAGATGGTGACGAAGTTTCATTTTATGGATGGGAACCAATGAAAGGACCAGACAACTTAGTTGATGCAGCGTTAAGTAATGGTGGGCAAGTTTTAAGTGATGATAAAACAAAAGTAATGATTAATAGTGATGAATGGGTTGAAGCTTGGGATAGTTTTAGAAAATGGATACATGAAGATAAAATTATGAGAATTCACTCTGGTGGACAAGGATGGCAGTATTGGAATGATACAGTTGCTGATGCTATGGAACAAAAGACAGCAGGTTATACAGGCTCAGCAGGAGATCAGGGAGATTTAGATTTTAATATATTATCAGCATATGAACAACCAGCATTTAAAGAAGGTAAAGAATCAAAACCTGTTGCAGAAGCAAGATTTTTAGTAATACCTAAGAATGTAAGTGATGAAGAAAAGCAAGGTGCTTATGAATTTATAAAATACTTCACAAGTCCAAAAGTTAATGCAGAGTGGTCAATAGCATCAGGATATATAGCAGTTAATAAAGAAAGTCCTAATGATCCAGCATTTAAAGAATATGTAAGTGATAAGCCATATGCATTAGTTCCAACTATGCAGGCAGCACATGCATCACAAGCATTTATTGATCCAACAGGTGGAAAGATAAGTGATGCTCTTAAGATTGCAGCTGATAAAGTAGAAATAGAAAATGTTCCAGCTAAAGAAGCTTTAGATGAAGCACAAAAGACAGCACAAAAGGCACTTGATTCAGTAAAAAAATAGTTAACAGTAAACAAGTATAGTTAACTGTTTTGTAGGGAAATTCTTAGGAAATTTAATGTTCAGGTTTAAGTATAGAGGTTAGCTGATTTATATTAATTAAAAGAGGAGTAGTAGTGGTGATTATAGATAGAAGAAAAACAATTAATAAAAGAAAAATTAAAAATTTAATGAGAGTTTTAATGTTTATATTACCAGCACTAATTCCACTTGGAGTATTCTGGCTGTTTCCAATGGGTGAAGCAATATTTATGAGCTTTACAGACTGGGATTACATGAGTTCTGCATATAACATTGTAGGTTTTGATAATTATAGAAATATATTTTCAGATAGCATGTTTTATGATGCACTTAAAAATACTTTAGTATTTACATTGGGAACTCTAGTACCTACTATAGCATTGGGTCTTTTAGCAGCAGTTATACTAAGAAAGAAAATAACTGGATCAGCAATATACAAAGCTATAATTTTTTCTCCATGGGTTACTCCTACAGTTGTTATTTCAATAGTATGGAGCTGGATATTTGAACCACAATATGGACTTGCAAATTATATTTTACAATTGCTTAATATGCCAAAGAGTCAATGGCTTCAAAGTTCAGATACAGCAATGACAGCTGTAATTTTAGTAACTGTCTGGAAGGGTTTCGGATGGGCAATGATATTTTATCTTACTGCATTAGAAAGGGTTCCAAAGGAATTATATGAAGCAGCAGCTGTTGATGGAGCAGGTTCATGGCAGAAGTTTAAGAAAATAACATTACCTTTAATATCACCTACTACTTTTTTCTTAACTATAATTACAACAATTAATTCTATACAAGCATATGATCAGATTCAGGTTCTTACTCAGGGAGGGCCATCTGGAAGTACAAGAACTATACTTTATTTATATTATCAGACTGCATTTGAAAATTTTAATATAGGTGAAGCAACAGCTGTAGCAGTTATTATATTACTTATCATAGGATGTCTTGCTGGAATTCAATTTATTGCATCAAAGAAATGGGTTCATTATTAATATAAAAAGGAGAAGGATGTTTATGAACATAGATATTAACAATAATATTGAGGAATTGAAAATATCAGAATTATTAGATACAGATAAAAAAATTTATATTTCTAAAAAGACATTAAAAGAAAGAATTGGCACATTTTCAAGACACATATTATTAGTATTTATAAGCATAGCTACATTCTTTCCTTTTATATGGATGGTTACAAGCGCATTGAAATCAAGACAGGAAATATTCACATTTCCGCCTAATATAATCCCAGCAAATCCAAACTGGCATATATTTAGTGATGTTTTTAAAGAAGCTCCATTTGCAACTTATATGTTTAATAGTCTTTCTGTTGCAACAATTGAAGTAATATTTCAAATAATAAGTGCAGCAATGATTGCTTATGCTTTAACACAATTTAAATTTGTAGGAAGAAAAGTATTATTTGGAATAGTAATGTGTACATATATGCTTCCATCAGCAGTAACTTATGTGCCATGTTACATTATTCTTGGAAAACTTAATTTACTAGATACTCTTACAGGACTTACAATAAGTAATCTTGTAAATGTACTTGGAATATTTCTTATTAGACAGGCATTTATGCAGGTAGATAAAAGTTTTATAGAAGCTGCAAGAGTTGATGGTGCATCTCATATAAAAATTTTGTGGAAGATAATGTTTCCGTTGACTAAGCCAACCTTTATAACTTTTGGATTAATAAGTTTTGTTACTTATTATAATGAATATATGTATCCATCATTGATAACAAAAAGTCCAGAGAAATTTTTGATTTCAGCTGGAATAAGACAGTTTTTTATTCAAGATGGTGCATATGGAACAAAGTGGCCAGAAATAATGGCTGCAAGTACAATAACAGTATTACCACTACTTATATTATTCTTGATTGCTCAGAAATGGTTTATGGATGGTGTGGGGGGAGTCACCGTAGATAAATAGATTAAAATGAAAATTTAGAAGAGAACTATCCAAATTAGCAGATTTTAAATCTACTAATTTGGATAGTTTTTTTGTAGATAAAAAAATATTTATCTTTTGAAACTATTTTTAAAAATTAGGAGTCTAATTAGCATAAAAGAAAATTATTAGGAGGACTTATAATGAAAAAAAATTTTTTATTATTAATTGGATTGTTAACACTCATGTCTTTATCTGGATGCACTAATATTAATAGTAGTTCAAAAAAAGAAATTACAGTTAAGGAAAGTGTTAATGAAGAAAGACAATCAGATGATATACTATTGACATTAACTCAAATAGTAGGAAAAAGTGATGAAGATATAGTAAAAAAATTAGGTGAAGGAAAAGAAGAAAATGGGATTGTTTTTAGTAGAGAATATAATATAGATGTTTTAAAAGGAAATGCCCTTGTAACTATTGGTTATAATGAGAATAAAGTAGTAGATTCAGTAAATATATTGCCTAATGATACTGATTATGATGGAAATATTGAATTATTGAATAAAGCTTTTGGAAAATATTCAGAAAGAAATGATGATTCTAAAGAAAGTGAAGTAGACGATAAAAAATATTGTATTTGGAAGTTAGATGATTGTACATTAACTTTAATGCATGCATATGGAAGCTTGTCTGTAGAAATAAGAAAAAATATTTAACATATTTAATGTAAAATATTTTTAATTATAGTGAAGAAGGTGATGTTCTGAAATTTTTAAGTAAAATAAATTCACAAAAAAGATTTAGTGAAAATTTAGAAAAGAGTAGAGACAAATTATATAGGTTTGCATATTGTTATGTGAAAAATGAAGATGATGCATTGGACATTCTATCAGAAGCAGTTTATAAAGGATACATATCTTTTCACAAATTAAGGGATGAAAAATATTTTGAAACATGGATGATAAGAATAATAATTAATTGTGCAAATGATTTTTTTAAGAAAACAAATAAATATGTCTATTTAGATGAACATAAGATAGAAAATATTAAAGAGGTAAATACATCATTATCAATGGAAGATAGAATGGATTTATATGATCTTATGGATAGGTTACCTGATGATGAAAAGACAATTATAATATTGAAATATTTTCAAGAACTTAATTTTAGAGAAATATCAGAAGTATTATCCCTACCTGAAAATACTGTAAAAAGTAAGTTATATAGGACAATAAAAAAACTAAATAAATATTTAAAAGAAGATGAGGTGAAATTTAATGACTAATAGAAATAAATATGAAAACATAAGTATACCAGAAAATATTTCAGAAATTATTAATAAGGCTGAAAAAAGAGGAAAAAGATATAAGCGATTTCAAACAGCTAAGAAATGTTCAGCAATTGTATTTGTATGTCTAATCTTTACAATTACAGTTAATGTTCCAGCTGTTTCAGCAGCATTAAAGGATATGCCGGTAATAGGAAAACTTGTAGATGTATTTCAAATTAATAAAGGAGGAAGTATAACCGATGGAGTATTAATCTCAACAGATAGTAAGGAAGATATTATTAAGATTAACTTTAATTTATCTGAAAATCAATTGACAACTGCTCCTAGTTATACAGTTAATAAAAAGGTTGGACCCAATAGAATTGTTTTTAATTTTTCAGGTGTTAGAAATTTTGACTATAATAAACTACAAAAAGATATTCTTAGTAGCCCTTATATAAAAGATGTATATAGAAATATTGTATTAGATGATTCAGCTATTTCGTTTGTGGTAGAGCTTAAAGAAAATGTGGACTATTCTATATCGGAATATAAGGAACCAGGATATATGGAACTTAAGTTATTTAATAAGAATGAAGAAGAACCGAAAAATGTTTATTTTATACGATCAAAACCAATGGAAAATGGAGAACCTTTAGCTATGATAGCAGAGATATATTTTAATGAAGATGCTACTGTTGTAAAGACTAAAAATGGACTTTATTCAGTTAGTATTGGTGAGTACTCTTCAAAAGAGGAAGCTGATAAGGCTCTAGAAACATTAAAAAATAGAGAAGACTATAATGATGAATTGTATGTGGATAGCTGTATGAGTAATGAAAATCCTAAATAAGTAATCTTATAATAATATGAAAACCATAGAGTAATACAGTCTCTATGGTTTTATTTTTAATATTTAAAGTATTTCTGCCGAGAATAATAGTAGTTTACTATGAAAAATAATGCAAACATATTACTATTTATCTGCAATAATAAGTTCACAAGGGGAATCTTCAAATGATGTTTCAATAGAAGAATCTAAAGATGAATCTGTAATTACATAGTTAACTTTATCGATTCCACATATATTAATAGGTACATCACGTCCTAACTTTGAGCTATCAGCGGCTACAAAGATTTCATTTGATATTTCAAGAATTTTTTTTCTTGTAATTGCTTCATCCATATTGTAGTCAGAAATACCTTTATCTAAAGTAATACCTCCTGCACATATGAAGCTTTTTGAAATATTTAAAGTTTTAAAGTTAAATAGGTAATCATAAGCTACAATTGAACTTTCATTATGTCTAAGCTTTCCACCTATAATTATAACTTCTACGTCACTATTTATAAGTTCATTTACAATAGGAATTGAATTTGTTATAACTATAAGATTTTTTATGTTTTTTATATTTTTTGCAATATGATATGTAGTTGAGCCGCTGTCTAAAAATATACAGTCACCTTCAATTACAAATTCGCTGCATTTCTTTCCGATAATTTCTTTTATTTCAAGCTTATTTTCCATTCTGTTTTGCATAAGTGGCTCACCAGAATAAGTTTCAGCTAATTTTATTCCACCATAAATTTTTTGGATTTTCCCTTGCTTTTCTAATACAGATAAATCACGTCTCAATGTTTCAATGGAAATATTGAATTTATCTGTAAGATCTTTTAATTTTAAAACATCATTAACTTTTGCTAATTCAAAGATTTCAAGCTGACGTTCTATAGGATACATATCTAACACCTCACATAAGTTGATAATAATATTATATATCCTATTTAGCTATTAAATAGGAATAATTTAGACTATTTAAAAAAGAATGTAATAATACAATAAAAATATTATCACATATATAAAAAACATTGTCAAAAGTTATTAAAGAGTATGCAAAAACATTGTCATGTTTTACCTGCAATTAACAATTGTATAATACAAACTTTACAAAGAGTTGATATATTTATTCTTGTAAGGTTTGGAGGTGGCTTAAGTGCTAGAATTAAAAAATATAACCAAAAAATTTAATGACAAGACAGTTTTAGATAACATCAGTCTTAATATTGAAAATGGAGAAATAGTTTCATTATTAGGTCAAAGTGGAAGTGGAAAAACAACATTATTAAATATAATCTTAGGTCTTACGAATATGGATGAAGGAAACTTAATTTTTAACGGTGATGATATCACTAATGTACATATGAAAAAACGTGGATTTAATATAGTATTTCAGGATTATGCATTATTTCCTAATTTAAGTGCTTATGAAAATATAATTTACGGATTAAAGAATAATAAGGGAATATCAACAAAGGAAGAAGTTGATGAAATAATTTCTATTTTAGGATTACAGCAGCATTTAGAAAAAAATATAAGCCAATTATCAGGAGGACAAAAACAGAGAGTTGCTCTTGCAAGAACTCTTGTGACTAAACCAAAGGTGTTGCTTTTAGATGAACCTTTAAGTGCTTTAGATGGGGTTATAAAAGAATCAATAAAAGATAAAATTAAATCCATAGTAAAGCAGTTTAAACTTACAACTATAGTTGTTACACATGATCCAGAAGAGGCATTAACTTTGTCTGACAAGGTATTAATAATAAATGATGGTAAGATAGCTCAATTTGGAACACCTAATGAGGTTATAAGTAGTCCAAGCTGTGAATTTGTAGAAGAGTTTATATTAAAGCAGCTACATATAAAAAAGAACAATATATATAATTTGTTTGGAGAGTGCTTAGCATGAATAGAACAAAGATAGAAGTAAAAACAATATTTACAATAATAACACTTTTCTTTATAGGATTTTTAGTATTGCCATTAGGAATACTTTTCTTTAAATCAATTCAGATAGATGGTGGAATTGGATTTGAAAATTATAAAGAAACAATAAGTAATCCAGAACTTTTAAGAGCAGTAAAAAATAGTACAATTGTATCTTTATGTGCAGCAGTAATAACAACAATAATAAGTTTTATACTTTCATATGTTTTGAACTGCACAAGAATTTTTACTCCCATAAAAAAGTGTATAAGACTTGGAGTTATACTTCCAATGCTTCTACCAACAATAACTTATGGATTTGCAATAATATATTCATTTGGTAAACAAGGATTATTAACAAAGATTTTTGGAAGAGAACTTTTGAACATATATGGGTTTAATGGTTTGTTAATAGGTTATGTTATTTATACTCTTCCATCATCATTTTTACTCATAAACAATTCTTTTAAATATATTGATAAGAAATTTATCATAGTATCTAATCTTATGGGTGATAATAGAGCAAAACAGCTTATAAATACAATACTACGCCCACTTATGGGTAGTATAGGTGGAGCATTTGTATCAGCTTTCATATTATCATTTACAGACTTCGGTATACCAGCAGCAGTAGGTGGTACATATAATGTTGTTTCAACTCATTTGTATCAGGTTATGCTTGGAGCAATTCCTAATTTTAATGGTGGGGCAGTTATAGCTATTTTAATGCTTATGCCAGCAATTTTAGGAGTTTTATTACTCAATTATCTTGAAAGATTCAATTTTCATTATGACAAAGTAACAGATATAGAGCTTGGAAAAAATAAATTTAGAGATGTAGTGTTAGGATCTATTGGGAGTTTAATAATAATATGGATTCTTTCAATATTTATTGTAATGTTCATAACACCATTCATGGTTGATTTTCCTTACAATATGAGCTTTACATTAGAATACTTTAAAAATACTGTAACTTCAAATAATATAGTTACTGTTTATAAAAACTCAATATTCGTAGCAGTTTTATGTGGTATATTCGGTACAATGGTAACTTATCTTGGAGCATTAATAAATACACGTACAAGCCTCCATAGAAAATTCAGAAAAAGCTTAGATTGTTTTTCTATGATTACAAATACAGTACCAGGTATGGTTTTAGGTTTAGCTTATTTAATGTTATTTAATAAGACAGATTTAAAAGGTACATTTTTAATAATAATAATTTGTAACATGGTTCATTTCTTTACAACACCATATCTTATGGCTAAGAATTCTCTTTCTAAAATGAATCCATCATGGGAGACAACAGGTGAACTTTTAGGAGATTCATGGTTTAAGACATTAGTTAGAGTTGTAATACCAAATTCATTTTCTACAATAATAGAAATGTTCAGTTATCTATTTATAAATTCAATGGTAACAATAAGTGCAATAATTTTCCTTGTTGGAACAGCTACAGCTGTTATGACAACTAAAATTAAAGAACTACAGCATTATGCTAAGTTCAAAGAAATATTTGTTTTATCAATATTGATATTTTTAACTAATCTGTTTGTGAGATTAATATGTGATTATCTTAATAAGAAACTATTTGATAAAAATAAAACTAGCAATAAAAAGATAAGTAATAAAGTTTTAAAGAATAAAAAGAAAAACAAGGGAGAGAAGTTTGAAATGGGGAAAATACTAAAATTAATAACGGCTGGAACTATGGCATTAACATTATCTATTGGAATGTTAGGATGTGGGGCAAAATCATCGGATAAGGTTGTAATATACACAAATGCTGATGAAGAGGCTATAGAAATAATGCAGAATACATTAAATGAAAAGGGATATGAAGATAAATATGTTCTTCAATCATTTGGTACATCAGAGTTAGGCGGAAAGCTAATTGCAGAAGGAGATAAAATTGAAGCTGATATTGTAACGATGAGTTCATATTTTATTGAAAGTGCTCAAGAAAAAAATAACATGTTTACTGATTTAACATTTGATACAAAACCTTTAAGTGAGAGTACAAAATATAGTGCACCTATTTTAGGAAATACCGGTTCATTATTTGTAAATCCAATAGTAATAGAAGAAAAAAATCTTAGCATGCCAGAATCTATAAAGGATTTAACAAAACCAGAATTTAAAGATTTAGTTTCAATTCCTAATATAAATGATTCATCTACAGCATGGCTTCTAGTGCAAGCTATAATTTCAGAATATGGAGAAGAAGAAGGTACAAAAATCACTAAGGATTTAGTTGCCAATGCAGGTCCTCACATTGAAAGTTCAGGTTCAGGTCCAATTAAAAAAGTAAGAGCAGGAGAAGTAGCAGTTGGATTTGGATTACGTCATCAAGCAGTAGCAGATAGTGCAGAAGGAAAGCCTATAGAAAGTATAGATCCAACAGAAGGAAATTTCACTTTAACAGAATCTATAGCAGTTGTTAATAAAAAAGATGAGAAAAAACGTAAACTTGCTATGGAAATTGCAGAAGTTATAGTTAAAGATTCAAGAGAAGAGTTAATTAAATATTATCCAGTTGCATTATATGAAGGTGAAACTGTAAGTGAAAAAAATAAACCAAAATATTCTAAACAATTTGAAGAAAAGTTAAGTGTTGATTTATTAGAACAGCATCAACAATTTTTTAATAATGCTAAGTAATTGAGAAAATAAATATATAAATAAAAAGATGGAGTGATATGCAATGAAAAATTATAAACTTTTAACACCAGGACCATTAACTACAACAGAAGCAGTAAAAAAAGAAATGTTATTTGATAGATGTACATGGGATGATGAATATAAATCTATAACTCAAAAAATAAGAAAAGAATTATTAGATATAGGAAATGTTCATGAAGAAGATTATACGGCTGTATTAATGCAAGGAAGCGGAACCTTTGCAGTAGAATCTGTTATTACAAGCACAGTGGGAGAAAAGGATAAGTTATTAATAATTGCAAATGGAGCATATGGTGAAAGAATTGGACAAATAGCAGAACATATATCATTAAATCATGTTATATATAATAATGGATATGATGAACATCCAAATATGGATAAAGTTAAAGAAATATTAGATAAAGATACGGAAATAACTCATATAGCAATGGTTCATTGTGAAACAACAACAGGTATATTAAATCCAATAGAAGATTTATCAGTAATAGCAAAAGAATATAATAAAACATTAATAATAGATGCAATGAGTAGTTTTGGAGGAATTCCAATAGATATAAAAGCATTAGGAATAGATTATTTAATAAGTAGTGCAAATAAGTGTATACAAGGAGTTCCTGGCTTTGGATTTGTTATTGCAAAGAAAGAAAAATTAGAAAAATGCAAAGGAATTTCAAGAAGTTTATCTTTAGATTTATATGATCAATATAAAGGAATGGACAAGGATGGTAAGTGGAGATTCACATCACCAACTCATGTAGTTGCAGCATTCTCAAAAGCTTTAGATGAACTTAAAGAAGAAGGTGGAGTTGAAGGAAGATATAATCGTTACAAAAATAATAACTTAGTTTTAAGAAAAAAACTTAAGGAAATAGGAATTGAATCTTATATTGAAGAGGAAAAACAATCACCAATAATAACTACATTTGCTTTTCCAACAGATGCTTTCAGCTTCAATGAATTCTATAGTTTCATAAAAGAAAGAGGATTTGTTATTTATCCAGGAAAGCTTACAGATATTGATACATTCAGAATTGGTAATATTGGTGAAATATATGAAGAAGATATAAATAAACTTTGTGAAATAATAGAAGAGTACGTAAAGGGGATGAAATAATCATGAAAAAGATTGAAGGAATAATTTTTGACTGGGCTGGAACAGCAGTGGATTTTGGGTGTTTTGCACCAGTGAATGTTTTTATAGAAATATTTAAACAAGCTGGAATAGATGTAACAATGGAAGAAGCAAGAATTCCAATGGGAATGCTTAAAAGAGATCATATAAAAACCATGATGGAAATGAACAGAATATCAGATTTATGGAAAGAAAAGTACGGAAGATTACATAATGAAGAAGATATTGATAATTTATATGCTAAGTTTGAGCCAATGTTAATGAAGTCTCTTTCAAACTATACAACTCCAATTGAAGGCGTTATTGAAACAATTGAAAATTTAAGAAATAAAGGCTTAAAGATTGGATCAACAACAGGATACACAGATTCTATGATGGATGTTGTAACAAAAGGTGCAAAAGAAAAAGGCTATGCTCCAGATTTCTATGTGACACCAGATTCAACAAATTCAAATGGAAGACCATATCCATATATGATTTATAGAAATATGGAAGCATTAAAATTAGTTGATACTTCAACAGTAGTAAAAGTTGGTGATACTAATTCAGATATAAAAGAAGGTCTTGCAGCAGGAGTATGGAGTGTTGGTGTTATTGTTGGAAGTTCAAATATGGGACTAAGTGAGGATGAATATAATAAATTATCACAAACTGAAAAAGATAATTTAATAGAGAAAACAAAGGCTGGTTTTATGGAAGCAGGAGCTCATTTCACTATAAATACAATAAAAGAACTTCCAGAGCTTATAGAAAAAATTAATGAAGTTATTAAAGAAGGAAAAAGACCATATGCAATCAATGAAAAGCTTGCTTAGAGAAGGTGATGCAAATTTCACTCATAATAGAAAACTATGGAATGACAATTTAGATGAAAATACAGTTGATATTATAGGACAAGATGAAAGGGTATTTTTAAGACAGTCTATGTCTACGCCTTGTATGAATGCTGTTTCAGATGTAGAAGGATGTTATATTATTGATACAAGAGGAAAAAGATATCTTGATTTTCATGGAAATAGTGTTCATCAAGTAGGTCATAAAAATAAATATGTTATAGAAAAAATAAAAAATCAGCTTGATGAACTTCCTTTTATACCAAGAAGATATACATCAGATATAGCAGTCAAGGCAGCAGATGCATTGATAAATAAGACAACATCAAAGAATTTTAAAGTTTTATTTACTCCATCTGGAAGTGCAGCAGTAGGACTTGCTCTTAAAGTAGCAAGAAAGGTAACTGGAAGGCATAAGGTTATATCTATGTGGGAATCATTTCATGGGGCAGGTCTTGATACAATATCAGTAGGTGGCGAATATGTATTTAAAAAAGATATTGGACCATTAATGCCAGGGGCTATAAAATCAATACCTTACAATGGATATAGAAATTTAATAAATAGTGATGATAACATAAAAGTTTCAGATTTCTGTTTAGATTATTTGGAATATATAATAGAAAATGAAGGTGAAATTGGAGCAATACTTCTTGAACCAATAAGAGCAACAGATACACATGTTCCGCCTAAGGAATATTTCAAAAGACTAAGGAAAATATGTGATGAAAATAGAATACTTCTCATTTTTGATGAAATTCCAACTTGTCTTGGAAGAAGCGGAGAATTTTATGTACATCAGAATTTTGGAATTGAGCCAGATATATTAGTGTTAGGAAAAGGATTGGGTGGAGGAATTGTACCACAGGCAGCTGTCTTAGTAAATAAAAGATATGATGTTGCAGAAGACATATCTTTAGGACATTATACCCATGAAAAGCCTGCAATTGGATGTGCAGCAATATGTGCGGCAATAGAATATATTGATGGAAATAACCTTATGGAGAATTGCAGAGACTTATCTCAGTTTGCAATGTCTAGAGGAAAAGAATTGATGAATAAGTATAACTGTATAGGTGATTTCAGAATACAGGGACTTCTTATATCCTTTGAGTTTGTCAAAGATAGAATAACTAAAGAAAAAGATACTGATTTATCAGAAAGAATATTATACTCATCTTTGGAAGAAGGTTTATCTTTTAAAGTATCATCAGGAAATTGTATTACGTGGCATCCACCACTTGTATTAAGTAAGGAAGAATTAGAGTTTGCATTTGATATATTTGAAAAAGCCATAATTAAAAACCAAAGTTAAAATAAAAAATCTGTTCTATAACGTACATTTTTATAGAACATGATTTTTTTTATGGTTTAAATTATAAATTTAAAACTATCAATTATAAATTATAAGCTGTAAGCATGGTGCAGCTATTTTTTACTCTAATTACTTAATTATAATTAAATGTTGTTATAGATGCTATTGATTATATATTTTAAATTATAACTTATATATATCACCAACATTTAATTTAAAAAAGGTTATGATCATCTTTTCAACTATATGGTTGTAATTAAAAATTATATTACCAACATTTAGTTTTAAAAAAGTTATAGGCATAATTTATAGATATATAAGAGGGTGCGAATAAAAAATCCGAGAAGTATAAAAAAATTAAAGAAAGCCTTCGGTTTTCCCTATAAACAGCTAACTGTTAACTTAATTCATAAACTCTTACGTAATCTACATACATTTTAGCCGGAAAATCAGTAGAATCATCAGGATCTTTTGGCCAGTTTCCTCCAACAGCCATGTTAAGTAATATGAAAAATGGTTGATGGAATGCATCATTATTTTTTATATTTCTTTCAAGATTAGGGATGATTATATCTGATATGTCAGTAGCACAGAATAATTGATCATCCACATACCATTTAATATAATTTTTTGTCCATTCAAGAGCATAAACATGATAATCATCTAGATTATCAACAGTAACGCTTTGCCCAAAAGTTTGAGGTCCGTTATTATCCCAGTGAAGAGCACCAGATACTACAGGCTCTTTATTTACATGTTCCATAATATCAATTTCACCACAGTAAGGCCATTTGTCATCTCCAGTAAAACTGCTTCCAAGCATCCAGAATGCAGGCCATAATCCTTGGTCTAGTGGAAGCTTTATACGTGCCTCAATTCTGCCATATGTAAATTCTTTAAGTTCTTTTGATTTTAAACGGGCTGAAGTGTAATCTGATCCATTATAATTTTCTTTATGTGCTTCAATGACAAGATTTCCATCTTCAATTCTAGAATTATCGCTTCTATCAGTATAGTATTGAAGTTCATTATTTCCCCAGCCATTGTTACTTCCGTTATTACCTTTTCCTATATCATAAGTCCAGTTATCTTTGTTTATTTCACTTCCATCAAATTCATCGCTCCAAACAAGCTTCATTTTTTCAGAAGGCTTTGAGTAAAAGGTTTCAGCACATGCATTTAATGGTGATAGAAATACAGAAGTAAATAAAAGTAAAGATGATAATTTAAATAATATTCTTTTTTTATTCACAGGTTGAATCCTCCTTTTGGTTATATTTAGAATTATAACATATTTCAAGTAGTCAGTGGGATATGCTTAAGGAGAATATTGTTAAGAAATAAATTATAGAGTTTAAAGTTTTTTATATACAATTTGGAATAAAGTCTTTTTTATACTCATGAACCTAATTATCAATTGATAATTAATAATGTAGAAAAACTATGGACAAACAGGTTATAAACTGCATATAATATTATCAAATGATAATTGGAGGGAATTTATGGTATATAATTTGGGCGGTTTAAATAGTGAAGAAGTTGAAAAACTTCAGAAAAAATATGGGATGAATGAATTAGTAATTCAAGAGAAACCAAATATGTTAAAGAAATTTTTAGGTGTATTCAAGGAACCTATGTTTTTACTTTTATTAATTGCAGCCACGGTATATTTTTTATTAGGAGCTCCTAAAGATGGTGCAATAATGTTAGTATTTGTAGGTTTTGTAGCCTCAATCACTTTTATACAGGAATGGAAAACAGAAAAAACAATGAATGCATTAAAAGATTTGACATCACCAAAGGTTAATACATTAAGGAATGGAAAAAATATATTAATAAAAAGTACAGAGCTTGTTCCTGGAGATGTAGTATTTCTTTCCGAGGGGGAGAGAATACCAGCCGATTGTATTGTTTTAGAGCCTTCAAATTTTTCAGTAGATGAATCTATATTAACTGGTGAAAGTGAATATGTAATGAAAGTTTCAACTACTCAAAGTGAAAAAAGCACTGATTATTGGAAAAAAGATATATTATATGCAGGTACTTTATGTGTGTTTGGAAAATGCACAGCAATAGTAAAATTTACAGGAATTAATACTGAGTATGGCAAAATAGGAAAAGCTATTAGTGAAGCAAAAGATGAACCTACACCACTTCAAAAAAAGGTGAGTATATTAGTTAAAAATATAGCTATAGCTGGAGTTATATTGTGTATTAGTGTAATGGTAGCATCTTATTTTTACAGTTTTAATATATTAAACAGTATACTTTCAGGAATAAGTTTAGCAATGGCTATAATTCCAGAAGAATTTCCAGTTGTATTAACAGTATTTTTATCTATGGGAGCTTACAGGTTGGCAAAAAATAATACTTTGATGAGAAAGATATCAGCTGTTGAAACTTTGGGGTCTGCAACTGTATTATGCGTTGATAAAACTGGGACAATAACTCAAAATAAAATGAAAGTTAAGAGTATATATAGTGATGGGAGAATTTTCAATAATGAAGATTTAAAAAATCAAGAATTAAGTGATTTAATGGTGTTATCTTGTGAGAAAGATCCATATGATCCAATGGAGAAAGCAATATTAGAAGCTGCTAATTTATCTCAATTGGAAACTTTATATAAATATGATTTATCTAAAAAAATAGCTTTTGATTCAAAAACAAAGAGAATGGCTAACATATATATAAAAGATAATACGTATTATGTTGCAGTTAAGGGATCGGCAGAAACCGTATTAGGACTTTGTAATTTAGATAAACAAAGGATGGATGAAATAAATATTGAAATAGATAAGATGGCATCAAATGGATTGAGAGTTTTAGCTTTAGCGGATTGTACTAGTGAAAAAGTTTATGAGGATCTAGAATGTTATGAGTTAACTTTTAAAGCGTTGGTTGGATTACAAGATCCACCTAAAGAAGGTGTAGAAGAAGCGATAAAGCTTTGCAAGAAAGCTGGAATAAGAGTTGTAATGATAACTGGTGATTATTCCAAAACTGCTATGGCAATAGGTGAAGAAATAGGATTAAAATTTACCGATAAAGTCATAGTAGGTAATGAGATAGATTCATTAAGTGAAAATGAATTATGTGAAGTTGTAAAGAGTTGTGATGTATTTTCAAGAGTTATACCAGAGCAGAAGATGAAGATTGTTAAAGCTCTTAAGAAAAATGGAGAAATAGTTGCAATGACTGGAGATGGCGTTAATGATGCACCAGCATTAAAAAGTGCTGATATAGGAATTGCAATGGGACAAAGAGGAACAGAAGTTGCTAAAGAAGCAGCTCATATGATTTTAATGGATGATAATTTCACAACCATTGTAAAGTCAGTTAAGGATGGAAGAAGAGTATATGATAATATAAGAAAAGCCATGGTATATATTTTAATAATTCATATTCCCATAGCTGCAATGGCAATGTTTGCACCGTTGTTCAATTTGCCACCGTTACTTTTGCCAATGCATATTATGTTGTTAGAACTTATCATTGATCCAACATGCTCTATTGTATTTGAAGGAGAGCCAGCAGAAGCAAATATAATGGAAAATCCTCCAAGACCTCCACAAGAGCCATTACTTACAAGAAATTTAACAATAAAAGTAGTGCTTCAGGGAGTAGTTATGTTTTTAGCAGCATTTATGCCATTTCATTATATGATTGATTTAGGAATATCATCATAATATGCCAGAAGTTTTTCCTTAATAACCTTTATAGTAGCTAATGTTACATTGGTTTTGGTTAATAGATCAAATACGGAATTACTATATCATCTTATAAAAGAAAAAGGTAGTAAGGTAAGATTAATTGTAAACAGCATGGCATTGATTATGGTTTTTGCCATTGTGTATATACCTATTCTTAATGGTTTCTTTAGAACAGAAAAAATAGGAATTTATCCTTTAATATTTGCTATAGTATTAGGATTTATATCCACAGGATGGTGGGAGATTGTTAAGATTATTAGGAAGATAATAAGAAAAGGAAATGATTAAATAAAAGTAAAAATCATAATGTTAATAAAAACTGGATATATAAAAAAGTTTGATACTAGGCGATAAAAAAGAGGTTGTATAAAAATAATTTGATACTAGCTGTTGAAAAAAGAGAATTCATAAATTTGAATTCTCTTTTTTGAGCATAATATTACTATGAAAAAAATTATAAATAAATGTAATATTAAACCTATTCATCAAATAGGTTTCCTAATTTGATACAGTCAATTTAATTTATAATAGTAAGTAAGTATAATAATTCTATATTTTAGGTAAAATTATATAATATAGAAATTAATATTAAAAAAGGAATAATAATTATTGAATAATAATTATTATTGGTATAAAATATAATAAATGAAGAGGCGGAGGGATATATTATGGAAAGATCAAAGATTGAAGAAATAATGGAAAGATATTCAGGAACTACTATTAATAATGAAGTTGGAAAGCCATGGAGTGGAACTAAAGAGCTAATATTAGTTGACAAAATAAAAGAAACTGAGGATATTACATCATTCTACTTTAAAGCAAAAGATGGAAGTAAACTTATAAAGCATAAAGCAGGACAATTTTTACCTTTTACAATAAAAACTGATGACGAGAAATATAGATATGTAACAAGAACATATAGCTTATCAATGAAGCCTAATGAAGATATTTATAGAATAAGTGTAAAGAGAGTTCAAAATGGCCTAATAAGTAACTATCTCCATGATAATTTAAATATAGGAGATTCAATAGAAGCAATGATGCCTTGTGGAATTTTTACATTGGAAAATCATAAGAAGGATAAACCTACAGTATTCATATCAGCAGGAATAGGAATAACACCATTATTATCAATGTTTTATGATAGTGCAGATAAAATAAATAATATTACATTTATTCAAGCAGTTCAAAATTCAAAAATGCAGCCATTTAAAAATGACATTAAAGCTTTATGCGAAATGAATAAAAACAAAGGATATGTCTTCTTTAGTGATCCTAAAGAAGATGAAATACTAGGGAAAGACTATGATTTTAAAGGATTTGTAACAAAGGATTGGATAAAAGATAACCTGGATTTAAATTCACAATTTTATTTCTGTGGACCACCACCATTTATGAAAGCATTAAATAATGCACTTTTAGAACTTGGCGTAAGTGAAGAATACATTAATTATGAATTTTTTGGAGAGCAGAAAAAATTATAAAATTTAATACAATATATAAAAGAACTAACTAGGTTGGATAGTTTGATTAATTCTATAATCAGAAATAGTGAGAGTACAAATAGAACTTAAGATTTATGAACATATTAAATAGTATTAGGAAAGGTGATGTTGCACTAAAAAATAGTGTGACATCACCTTTTTGCTACTGTAATATATATATTGATGTTTCTTAAAATATGTTTAATAAACACTAAATGTAATTGTGAAGTATTTCTAATTGTATTGTTTAATTAACTATATTTATTTTATATATTCGTTGCTAACTAAGCTATCTGATAAAATTTCTGTTGGTATGACAAATTCAACTACCCCCATATATCCAGGAGCGACTTCATATTTATCAAATGAAATTACAAGTTTACCTTCTGAATTAATATAAAAATTTTGATCTTTTGAAATCTTTTCGAATAGATCCATATCCACATCTTTCTCTATTCCTTCAACCCAATAAAATTTATTTTCATCGGCTTTATTTTGTTCTATCATTTGTTTTTTTATGTTTTCACTTATGATGTTAACATAACTATCATTTTTAAATAAACTTGGTAGCGTAATTAAGATTTCACTTTGCTTATCTATGGTATCATATTTCATTGTTGTTGAAGAAGAACCAACAGTATTTACAACATATCGCCCTATAGATAATAACTTATCATTATCTGTCTTTACAACATAACCACTACTTACGCCTAAATGACCATCACCGTTATTTTTCATATCTTCCATATCGGCCATGAATTCTTCATATAGTTTTTTATTTTCAGTAAGATATTTATCATTTAAACTGTTTTCAAGGTCTTTATTTTCTAAACCTTGTATAGAAGGAACTTTTATATCTGCGTTGTAACTATCTTCATTTACAGTATACTCTCGGAAGGTTAGTATTTTTACTATACTACCTACAACTGGTACATTTGATAATGATGCTGCAAACACTGGACTACTATTAACTCCAACAGTAAATAAAGCTACTGCAGCAGCAATTGAAGCAGCTGCTATTTTTATACCTTTAAAATTAGCTCTAGAATTGGTGATTTTTACTCCATTGTCTTCTAAAGATTTTTTGACTATAAAATCTAATTCTACAGGAATAGGAATATCCATATAGTTCTTTTTTAATTGTTGTAAGTTTTTATCTTTCATAATAAACCTCCTCAGAATCATTCATTTTTATACGTAAAATTTTAAGCGACTTATATAAACGGCTTTTTATTGTATTAATATTTTCATTGAGAATTTCTGCAATTTCATCTATTTTTAAATCTTCAAAGTATCGTAAAATTATTATTGTACGGTAATTTGATGGCAGGTTATCCAATGCTTTTTGGAGATCAACATTTTCATAATCATCAATTACTCCATGGTCTAAACTAGAAAAAATTTCTGAATCTACAACATCAATTTTTCTTTTTTTTCGTAAAAAATCTAAAGAAGCATTTACTACAATCCTGTAAAACCATGTTTTTATATAATTAGGATTTTTCAGAGAATCCTTTGATGATAGGGCTTTATATATGGATTCTTGAACAATATCTAAAGCATCATCAGCATTTTTTACATAGCTAAAGGCCAAGCAGTAGATATTTTCTTTATATTGGATAACATAATCTGCTATTTGGTTTTCCAAACAACTTTTGTTCATTGGTACCAATACCTCCTTTTCATTTATTTAGATATATCTTATTGGATGCTTTATATTTTATAGACGCATATGTAACATAAAAAGTTTTTAAAGATTTAAAATAATATATATGTCGTGCTATGAGCTTTACAATTATAATTTGGAAATTATATAGATGAAAATATGCATATATCTAAAGATAATGTTTGTGTAAAATAGTTAAGAAAGTTTAAAAAATAACGACATTTAAGAATACTAAAGAAGAAAGTAGGTAGGATATGAAATTTCTTATTAAGAAATATGGAACTAGTATAAAAATAAATATTTTTGATAAGATTATAATTTTATTAACAGTTATATGTTTTTGTGCAACATTGACATTTTCTTTTATATCTTATTATAGTTCATTGAAAAATAATGTTGAATATATTGAAAATAACTTGGAGGAATTTTCTGAAAACACTAAGCTTTTAATAGAAGAGTATGTTGATAAAAATTTTAAAATACTAGAATATATAGCGGGGTTTGAAGAAATTTACAAAATGGATTGGCAAGAACAGTATGAATTCCTGATATCAAAGACTAAGAATTTGGATTTTAATCACTATATAATAATGGATATATTAGGACAAGGACACTATACAAATACAGGAGAAATAAAAAATCAAATTAATGAAGAATTTTATAGGGATATAATATTTAATGAAGAATTTCTTTCTGAACCCTTTTTACAAGTTAATGAAAATCGTTCAATTACAACTTTAAGTGTATCTATATATGATGAAGAAAATGAAAAGATTGGAGCATTATGTGGTGTTATAGATTTAAGTAAGATTAATAAGTTATTTGAAGATAAAACAATAGGAAAAGAAGGATATTGCTTTTTAATAAATAGAGAAGGATACTATGTTTCACATACCAATATGGAATATGTACATAAAAGAAAAAATATATTCAATGATGGTATGATTAATGAAGATAATAATATTGAATTTTTGAAATATGTAACTAATATAAATAAACCGTTACTTGGAAATGTCACATTGAACAATAATGTATATTATACGAGTATTAATCCAATTGAAAATGCTGATTGGTATGTTGTATATCTGTTTCCAAAGTCAGAGGTAATGAAAAATTTAAATAAATTTATTAGTTCTCAAATTATGGTTGTAATATTTGGAATATTGTTAATGCTATTGATAATAAGATTAATTTATACCATTATTGAAAATCATAAGATGGCATGTACAGATTCATTAACCAAGTTAAACAATCATTTTTCTTATAAGTTAACGATGAAAAAATTAGAAAATAAATACAATAAAAATATTACGATTATAGGTTTTGATTTAAATGGCTTTAAACTGATTAATGATACATATGGACATAACATTGGAGATAAAGCACTTTGTGTATTTTCAGAAATTTTATTAAAAGTGTTTAAAAATAAAGAATTCGTTGGGAGAATAGGCGGCGATGAGTTTATAGTTATTTCATTAGAAGATAATTATGAAAATATTGAAATTAAGCTAAAATATTTAGAAAAGTTAATAAGTGAGTACAATAAAGAGAGTGAATATAGGTTAGGTACTTCATTTGGATATTGTACTAGGGTTAAGGGAGATAAGTCTTCTTTAGAGAAAATTCAACAAGAAGCAGATATTTGTATGTATAGAAATAAAAAACTATTATAGATATTTTATTAGAAAGTATGTATTTTGCAATTAAAATATTATTAATTATATTGTATGTCACATAAAAATATCAAAATTGATATATTAGTATGGTAGTAATTAATTAGGGTGATTTCATTGGAGTAGGTAAATTAGAGTTCTTCCTATATATTGGAGAAGAAGCGCTACCAGTAACAGATGCAGAGATTATAATATTGAGTACAGATAATTCACAAATAGTTAATGAAAAAGTTACGAAACCTGATAAGAACGGAAAAACAAAGCCTGTAAATTTATATACTTATGATAAGTATTTTTCAGAAGAACCAGATGCTAATATTAAGCCATATAAAGTATATGATGCTTTAATAGTCAGCAATAGTTTTCAAAATAAATATATAAAAGGAATTCCTATATTTAGTGGAGTTACATCAATTCAAAAAGTGCAAATGACGCCTAAATTAAGAGGGAGAAATGCAATAGAGATTATTGAAATTCCACCTAATGCATTAGTGTCTGAGAAATCACAAATTGAAGAAAAAGAAGAAGTAGAGAAAGTATTTTTAGAAGATGATATTGAATTACAAGGTAAAGGGCCTAAAATACTAAGAGAAGTTGTAATTCCAGAATATATTACTGTTCATTTAGGTAGTCCATCTTCATATGCACAAAATGTTACAGTAAAATATACTGATTATCTAAAGAATGTTGCATCAAGTGAAATTTATCCAACATGGCCTAAAGAAGCAATAGCAAGTAATATATATGCTCAGATATCATTTACTTTAAATAGAATATATACTGAATGGTACAGAAGTAGAGGGTATGATTTTGATATTACTAATTCAACTGCATATGATCATTATTTTGTTAACGGTAGAAATATATTTGATACAATTAGTGAAGTTGTAGATGAGATATTTAATGAATATATTAGTAAGCATGAATTTAAAGAACCTTTATTAGCACAATACTGTAATGGAACTACTGTTACATGTGCAGGTTTATCTCAATGGGGTACTGTAACATATGCTAATAATGGTTATTCTGCATTTGAAATATTAGAAAAATACTATGGTTATAATATTGAATTTAGAAATGCAGATTATATTCAAGGAAATATAGAATCATATCCAGGAAAAGCTCTGAAGTTAGGGGATAGTGGATCAGACGTAAAAGTAATTCAAACACAGTTAAACAGAATAAGAAAAAACTATCCAGCAATACCTCAAATAAATAATGTTAATGGAGAGTTTAATGATGCTACAAAAAATGCAGTAAAAGAATTTCAAAAAATATTTAACCTTACTGCAGATGGAATTGTTGGCAAGAAAACTTGGTATAAAATCTCTCAAATATATGTTGGAGTTAAAAAGTTAGCAGAACTTGAATCAGAGGGAGAGAAATTACAGATTCCAAGCGAAATACCAACAGAAGTGCTGAAATTAGGATCACAGGGAACTAATGTAAAGATACTTCAATATTTATTAATATGTATAGGTGCATTTTATGATAGTATTCTTCCTGTTAAAATAACTGGAAAGTTTGGTACAGATACAGAAAATTCAGTGAAATCATTTCAGCAGGAATTTAACCTTGATAATGATGGAATTGTGGGAAAAAAGACATGGAGTAAGCTGCTTGAGGTTTATAAAAATATTGAACCACACATCTTAGATGCTTCAGGAAAATTTATAAAATATCCAGGTTATTTAATTAAAAAAGGAAAACGTGGAGAAGATGTACAGCAGATTCAAGTGTGGTTAAATACAATACATTCAAAATATCCATTTATACCAGAAGTAGATGTGGACGGGATATTTGGAAGTGGAACAAGAGAAGCAGTAATGGATTTTCAAAGATGGAATGATCTAGTTGAAGATGGTATAGTGGGAAAACTAACTTGGGATAAATTATATGAGATATATAGGAGCGTTATTTAGAGTAAACAGTAAATTGGTTATATAAATCTAATTTTAAATGTATATCAGAAAAAAACTAAAAAATTCTAACTAAACAAGCTGAAAGGCAAGGATAGTTTATGATGATAATGAAATATAACTAAATTTTTAGAGGAGAACTAAATTAATAAAGTTCTCCTTTTTCATTTGTCTTTTATTGTAGATCTGAATTAAAACAAAAATATAATGTATGAAATAAGATAATCGGATATAATTAAAATATAGAGAAAAATAGTTAGGAGTGTGAATAGTGGCTAAGTATAGTGACATAAAACACGAAGATTTGATAATGAAAAAAGCAATGGATGTTTTTGCTGAAGAAGGTCTAAAGTTTTTTGGAATAGATAAGAAAGTAAAAGATTCAAGTTCAACAGAAATAGTAGTGTTAGAAGCAAAGAATCTTCATATGGATTATACATTTCTAATGGAAGATGATACTTATATTCATGTAGAATTTCAAACAACAGATAAAGGAAAAGATGATTTAAGAAGATTTAGAGCTTATGAATCATTACTGAGTTTCCAAACTAGTAAAGAAACTAGATAATGAAGATAGGTATGATGTTGAATCAATGTTGTATGCATTTGCAGATAAGTTCTTAGACAGAAAAGATTTAGAAAAGGTAAAGGAGGAGATAAGTATGACAAAGCTTGGAGAAATGTTGGTTGAAGATGGTATAAAAAAAGGAATTGAACAGGGAATTGAACAAGGGATTGAACAAGGAGAAGAGAAGAAAGCGATAAAGGTAGCTAAAAAAGCAATAAATAGAGGACTTGATAATGAAACAATTATTGATTTAACAGGACTTTCAGAAAAAGAAATAAATGCAATTAGAATAGCATTAAATGAATAAGGATCAATTATTAGTATAGAAGGATATCATAACAGGTATCCTTTTTTTCTTTAGACCAGTTATACAAAAAAATAATTGTAGCCTGCAAAAGAACCCAAAAGCAAGTTTTATAACCTTTTTTAGGAGTAAAAAGTTATCAATTGACTAAGATAGGGTGAAGCAGATGATATTGTGGTATAATAAATTAGTTGATAAAACTGTTTATATGTAATATATAAGGTGAAAGTGAGGAAAAATTTATGAATTATGAGATCAGTGTCGTAGTTCCTGTGTATAAAGTTAGAGACAGAATAATAAGGACACTAGAATCTTTAAAAGCTCAGACATTTAAAGACTTTGAAGTATTATTTGTAGATGATGGGTCACCAGATGATAGTAGTGATTTTGCAGATAATTATCTTAAGGATTCAGATGTTGCTTATAAAATAATAAAGAAGAAAAATGGTGGTGTAAGTTCAGCAAGAAACCTTGGAATAGAAGAAGCTAAAGGTGAATACATAATGTTCTTGGATTCTGATGATTATATAGATAAGAATATGCTTAAAGGATTTTATGATAAAATATTGGAAGGAAATTTTGATGTTTTATATTGTGCATATGTCTTTGAAGAAAGTAACGAAAAAGAAATAACAAATAATATGAAGGATTTAAATTATGGTGAAGTGTCTGGAAAAGAAGCAGCTCTTGGGCTAATCTATGGGACTACTTATACTCACATAATGGCAAATTTATTTAAACGTTCACTACTAATAAATAATAATATAAGATTTGATGAAAAGAGAAAATTTGCAGAAGATATCTCATTTATGGTAAAAGCATATGCATCTTCTGAAAGAGTATATTGTATAAATAAGATTTACGCCCATTATGTAAAATGGGGAGAATCGGCAATGAACAATATAAATTTAAACTATAAGGATGTCTATTATTCTAATGTAGAAACTCTTCAGTATATAAAAGAAAAGTTTAATGATAAAGCTTTAGAAAAAGCAATGGTTACAAGTAGAATACCAGCTGCAATAGTAAATATATTTATAGGATTTGCAACTAAAAAAGAATTACACGATGATATGTATGAATTTATTAATGATGAGAAGGTAAGAAAAGATTTAAGAAGATATAAAATGTATAAATTAGAAAAAGATAGATTGAAGTATTTAATTTTGAGTAAAGTTATTTTACTTAAGCCTAGCATCATAGAAAATTATTATGGAAAAAGAAGCTGATTTAAATTAACAGTTAATAATTCTTAATTGTAAATTTAAAATTGGAATATATATATTGCAATTGACAATTGACAGTTGAGAAGTGACAATTAAGGTGAAAATCCTTACAGAATTTTTGAAATTATATGCAGAATAATTATTGCAACATATTATATAACAAAAAATAATTTCTACATTATAAGAAAGGATAAAACAATGGTTAATGATAGAACTCAACATAATGAAAGTGATTACGAGGATTTAAGTTTAAGAGATGCTCAGATGTTAATGGTGGACATATTAAAAGACGTTCATGCTATTTGTGAAAAACATGGATTAAAATACTTTTTAGATGCTGGAACACTTATTGGAGCTGTTAGGCATAAAGGATTTATACCATGGGATGATGATATGGACATTGGAATGCTTAGAGAAGACTATGAAAAATTTCTTGAGATTGCAAAGAAAGAATTACCAGATCACTTATTTCTTCAAACATTTGAGACTGATGATAAATACGATATTTATCAGGTTCCATGTAAAATAAGATATAATGGAACTATTTTAATTGAAAAGGGAATAGCAGAAAATAGTGAAATGCATAATGGTGTATATATTGATGTATTCCCTTACGATAGTCTTCCAAAAAGTAATTTTGTATACAAAGTTCAGAGAGCGTTAAGTTACAATATATTAAAGAGCTTTATAAGAATTCGTGAAAAGCCAGAAAACTTAAGTTTGAAAAATAGACTTACATTTACTTTTTATAAGATAGTCAGAGGATTATTTCCTGATAAAAGAAGAAAGAAATTTTTTGACTTTTTAGTAAAATGGAATGATGTTAACTCTCCATATATGGGATATGGTTTAGATACTGTATGGAGTGAGTATGTTTATAAAAAAGAAGACTATTTTGAACTCACAAAGCTTGAATTTGAAGGAAATTATTTTTATGGACCAAAGAATTACCATGCTATTTTGACACAGTTATATGGTGATTATATGACACCTCCAAAAGAAGAAGAACGTCAGTGGCATGCAAAGGAAATTAAAAAGCTTAAAAGTATTTAAAACCACTTTGTGAAGTTTTGCTTAAGAAGTATTCATAAATATTGCATATGCAAGTTAATATTAGTATAATTCTATGGTGGAAGTTAATTTAATTTAATTGACAATTAATGTTGAAATTACTTTGTGATTTTTAATATTGTGTATGCAAATTTAATATTAAAATATATATGTATTAATTTTATTAAAAAGATATATAACTAGAATTAATAAGATTTATGTTTGAAAGGTTTAAATTAAATAATGATTGAGTAAGGAGTGAATAATTTGGTAAAAGTATCTATAATTACTCCTGTTTATAATGTAGAAGCTTGCATTGAAAAATGTGTTAAGTCTGTTATGAATCAAACCTGCAAGGAGTTTGAATTTTTACTTATAGATGATGGATCAAAAGACAAAAGTATAGATATTGCAAAAGAATTATTAGAAGGTTCTGATATTAATTACAAAATTATAACACAAAAGAATTCAGGAGTAAGCACTGCGAGAAATGAAGGTATAAAAAAGGCTGTTGGAGAGTATATTACATTTTTAGATTCTGATGATTACATAGCTCCAGAATTTATAGAATTAATGACTAAAAAAGCAGATAAAACAAATTGTGATGTTGTATTTTGTGATTATAGCGAAGTTGATGCTAATGGAAATGTATTAATTGAGAGCAGAACTAAATATTTAAGTGATTTTATAACTGGAAGAGAAGCAGCATTAAAGCAGCTTGCAGATGAAATTACTATAGGTATGAGAAGTGGTATATACAAGACTTCAGTCATTAAGGATAATAATATTTTCTTTGATACAAAGAGAAAATATGGAGAAGACATGATATTTATAGTTAAAACTTTATTAGAAGCTAATAAAGTAATTTCTGTTAATAAGGTTCTTGCCTTTTATGTTATCTGGAGTAACAGTGTGACTCAAAATGTATCATTAAAGCATCTTGATTGTTATTACTCTTACGTGGATTTATTGGAATACATAAGAGATAAGGGAGATTTACAAGAAATTGATAAGTTCCTTGTGGAATATAAAATACCATATTCTATATCACATGTATTTTCAATTTTATCAAAAGATCCAAAATTCCATGATGACTTATTTGAGTTCTTAAATAAAGGACAGGTAAAGGAATCATTAAAGAGATATAAAATTCAGAAAATGGATAAAAATAATATTAGATATTTTATTCAATGCGAAGGTATGAGAAAATGTCCTAAATTATTTATAAAAATTTTAAATAAAATAAGATAGAATTATTCAAAAGGTTTAAATTGCTTTTGAGCAAAAATCTTTCCAGATTGGAGGAAAGCTGAAGTGAAAAAATGGAAAACTTTAATAATTATGATAATTGATATATTCATGGTGAATATGGCATATTTATTTTCTATAAATATAGTCATGGGAGAAAGATTTACAGAAATTTCAAAGATTTATACCCATGATGTGATTGCTTTAAGCCTTATATATCTTGTATGTTTTTATCTATTCAAAATGTATGAAAGCTTGTGGCATTTAACAGGAACCGATGAGTTTCTACTTGGTGTTGGAGGAAATATTCTAGCAGGTATATTATCAATAGGATATACTAGAATATTTGGTTCAACAATACCATTAAATGTTTCAGTTGTAGGTATACTTTTAAGTATTTTCTGCGTACTTGGTTACAGAATTCTTTATAGGGTATATAGAAGAACTCTGTTATATATACCATTTAAGTATTCTGCAGATCAAAGAAGAGTAATGATAGTAGGTGCTGGTTCAGCAGGTACTATGATTATTAATGAAATGATGGCAAGAAGAGAACTTAAATATAATCCTATAGTTCTTATTGATGATGATAAAAGTAAGCTTGGTAAAAGAATATCTGGTGTAAAAATTGAAGGTAATAGATATGATATACCATATATTGTTGGAGAGCAGGAAATTGATTTAATTGTAATTGCAATTCCATCTATAGACTCTAAAAATAAGTCAGAAATTATTGAAATCTGTAAAAATACTAACTGTAAGCTACAGATAATACCAGGAATGTATGAAATACTTAGTGGAGATGCTACAGTAAGCAGAATTAAAGATGTTGATTTAGAAGATTTATTAGGAAGAGATCCTATTCAGTTAGATAATAAAGGAATAGAGGATTATATAAAAGGAAGAACTATACTTGTTACTGGCGCTGGTGGATCTATTGGATCAGAACTTTGCAGACAGATTTCTATGTTCCAACCTAAAAAATTAGTATTGTTTGATATTTATGAAAATAACGTTTATGATATTCAAAATGAATTAAGAGAAGACTTCCCTGATATGGATTTGTCTGTTCTAATAGGATCTATAAGAGATCGTGATAGACTTCATGAAGTTTTCACAAAGTATAAGATTGATGTTGTATTCCATGCTGCAGCACATAAACATGTACCATTGATGGAGGACAGTCCTAAAGAAGCTGTTAAGAATAATGTATTTGGAACACTTAATTTAGCACTTGAAGCAAGTGCTGCAGGTGTATCAAGATTTGTTATGATTTCAACAGATAAGGCTGTTAATCCTACAAACATAATGGGTGCAACAAAGAGATTATGTGAAATGATTGTTCAAGCAATGGATAAACAGTCAAAGACAGAATTTGTAGCTGTAAGATTTGGTAATGTACTTGGAAGTAACGGGTCAGTTATACCTTTATTTAAGAGACAAATTGCCCATGGTGGTCCTGTTACTGTTACACACAAAAAGATAATAAGATACTTTATGCTTATACCTGAAGCAGCTCAACTTGTACTTCAAGCTGGTGCATTTGCAAAAGGTGGAGAAATTTTTGTACTTGATATGGGTAAACCAGTTAAAATATATGATTTAGCATGTGATTTAATAAGACTTTCAGGACTTGAACCTAATAAAGATATAAAGATTGTATTTTCAGGACTTAGACCTGGAGAAAAGCTTTATGAAGAACTACTAATGAGTGAAGAAGGTTTACAAGATACAGTTCATAATAAAATATACGTAGGAAAACCAACCTTCGAAGATATGGATAAATTAACTATTAAGCTTGAACAGTTACGTAAACTGTTAGAGTTAAATGATATTGATGAAATTAAACATGTGATGCAGATGATAGTTCCAACTTATCATTATAAAAATGTGGATGAAGTTGCTGCTGAAAATGCAGATAAGGAGTAATTATGTCTAGAGAAGAGAAATACAGAAATATAGCTTTAGGATTAGTTATTATTATTGCTTGTATTATGGGAGTAATGAATGGAAGTTACCTTATAAGTGCAATGTATATAGCTACTTTAGTAGGAGCAGTATTTATTGCGAGAGATAGAGATATATATAGTGTGCTTTATACAACACTTTTAGTATCTGTAATATATGATTATGTTTTATATGTACCAGGAATACAGTCTGTTTATATGTTCCATATTATTTTAGGCATATTTACACTTATGTCATTGTATAAGTTGTTTACAAATAAAGAAGTGTTCCTAAAGCTTGATAAAAAAGTTTTAGGTTTGTATATGGTATGGTTTGTATATATGTGTGCAAGTGTTTTCTGGGCTATAAATAGAAAATTATCAATTAAATATATTGCGATATATTTAATGATGTTTGCATTTATAGGTTGCTTAATGGCTTATAACATAAATAAAGAAAGACTAAATACGACTATAAGATTATTATTATATTTAGTTTCACTTATTGTTGTAATAGGATTAATAGAAGTGCTTTTAGGAAAACAACTTCCTGTAAGACACTACATTGATGGATTTTTAAGCAGTCTTCCACAATGGCAGATTAATACAATTCAAGCAAGACCAATAGTATTTTCTTATAATACAAACAATCTTAATGCAACACTTGCTATACTTATACCAATATGCCTTTTTGCTGTGTATAAGTTTGAAAGTGTAATAGCAAAAGTATGGTTTAGCTTAGTTTCAGTGATTGCATTTGCACTAGTGGTAATAACAACTTCAAGAACTGGATATGTAGCATTCTTGTTCTCAGTTGGAATCTTTGCAGTATATTCATTGTTTAACATGCGAAATCTTGGAATAAAACAAATGGTTTATCCAGTAATTATTGCATTAGGAATGGCTTTAGCATTCTATTATGCTCCTGGTATGATGAATATAAAACCAGTTGAAGGTGAACAAATTCAACATACAACAACACTTACAGGAAAACTTCATTCTCTTGAAAGCATGGTTGCAGGAGAAGAAACAGGTGAATACTCAACACTTAATAGAATGGCGATAATTAAAGATGTATTAGGTGGAGTAATAAGTGAAAAGAGATACCAAGGTTTTGGTGTTGGTAATGTAGAACAATATATAAAGGATCAGGGTAATACAGGAAGTATATATAGTCCTCACTGTTATCCAATTGAAATTTTAGGTGATTTCGGAATACCTGGAGTTGTACTATTTGGAATATACTATTTATACTTACTAGGATATAATTTTATTTTAGCAATCAAGAAAAGAAGCACAATGTGTTTTGCAATGGTAGCAGCATTAATTGCATTTGCACCTGCAAGCTTTGGACCTAGTTCAATAACATATGTATTCTCTTACTGGATTATGATTGGACTTTCTGTAAGTTGTATTCAAGTTTATAGAAACAGCGATAATGAATACAGAAGAACTTCAGATATGAAAGAATATAAACTTGTGTAATTCTTATTTCCAAGGGAATATTTAAATAAAGAAAAGAGATTTCGATAATAAAATAATTATTGAAATCTCTTTTTAATATGATTAATTTTTTAGCTAAAGGTCAAACAAAGAGTTATACGTTATTTACTTTTAACATATAACTCTTAATTTTTATTTTAAGTAATCTTCAATTATATTTGTGATTAAAGATGAAGTATCTCCGTTACCAAAAGCAGATGCAGGAGTACCAGTTGGATTAAAGTTTTCAATTGCATCTTTGATTTTGTTAGAGTCACTTCCAACAATAACATTCCAACCATTATTAACAGTTTCAACCCATTCTGTTTCATCTCTCATAGTTATACAAGGTTTATTTAAGAAGTAAGCTTCTTTTTGAACTCCACCGCTATCAGTTACGATTTTAGCTGAGTTTTCTTGTAATGCAAGCATTTCTAAATATCCTACTGGATCTATAATCTTAATATTATCTCCAACATGTAGGTCATACTCAGAGATGAACTTCTTAGTTCTTGGATGAAGAGGAAGGATTATTTTCTTTCCACACTCACTTAAAGCTTTAATAATAGATGTTAGTCTTTCGATGCTATCTGTATTTTCAGCACGATGAATTGTAGAAAGAATGTAGCTTTCTGGAGCTAAATCTAAATCTCTAGTTATAGTAGAAACTTCTTTTGCTCTTTCTTTAAATAAGTTAACAGCATCATACATAACATCACCTACATTATGTACTCCTTTTGTCACATTTTCAGCTTTTAAGTTATTTACAGCTGTAAGTGTAGGAGTAAAAAGAAGTTCAGAAATATGATCTGTTAATATTCTGTTTTGCTCTTCTGGCATTGCTTTGTTAAAACTTCTAAGACCTGCTTCTACATGAGCAACAGGAATTAGCAATTTACTTGCACAAAGAGAACCTGCAAGAGTGGAGTTTGTGTCTCCGTAAACTAAAACCATATCGGGTTTTTCTTTTAAATATATATCTTCAAGAGCCATAAGCATGCTTCCAGTCTGATGACCGTGATTTGACGAACCAATGCTTAAATTATAGTCTGGCTTTGGAATTCCTAATTCTTCAAAGAAGATGTCAGACATATTGTTGTCGTAATGTTGACCTGTATGTACTAATATTTCAGTGTTGCCGTTTCTTCTTATTTTGTTGGATACTGTTGCAGCTTTAATAAACTGTGGTCTTGCACCTATAACAGTTAAAATTTTCATAGAGATTTCCTCCTTAATTATATATGAAATAATTCTAATGTTATTTTATCATATATAATAACTAACATACAATGTTGCGAGTACTAAACATCTATTTTTACTATATAAAATTAAAATTTATAATTTGTTGAATTTAATAAATATAAGATTTAAATATAAAGAAAATATGGGTAATAGTAATAATTAAGGAGAATATTATTGATTAAAATAGTAATAAAATGAAAAATGTATATATTTGAAAAAATAAGTAGAAATGATACAATAAAGATAATAATGGTATAAACATATTAACAAAGTTAAAGTATAAGGAGTAAATTGAGATGGAAAAATTAAAGAGGAGTTCATTTAAATTAAAACTATTATCGGGTATATTACCTATAGTAATAATAGGCATGGGAATTTTGAGTTTTTATACTGTATATAAGTTCAATGAGAGCATTGAAAACAGTACAATAAAAAGAATGACTGAAAATGTAAATAATATGTCTGACATTATAAATGAATGGATTGATGGAAAGTTATTAGAAGTAAGAAGTACAGCAAATACACCTACTGCTAAATTAATTAGTTCAAATATAGAAGCAGTGGATGAATTTAATAAAAATAGAATATTGAATTTGGAAAAGGATTATCCAGGGGAATATGACAATGCAGCTGTTATAAATTTTAATAATGATGGAATATCAAGAGCTCAGTATGCAAATGGAAAAACTGTTAATGGTGATGTATCAGAAAAACAATGGTATAAGGATTTAATGACAGGACGTTCATATAATATATCCAATCCAGTAATATCAAAGGGAAGTGGAAAAACTTTAATTGTAATTGGTGCAGCAGTTAAGGATGATTCAGATAATATAATCGGAGATATGATATCAGCTGTTAATATTTCTCGTATTCAAGAAAAAATTAATGGATTTAAATTTGGAGAAAATGGATATAGCATACTTATTTCAGACGATGGAACAATAATAACACATCCTGATGAATCACTTATTATGAAGTCAAAGATAACTGAGTTAGATGATTCTGATATGGTTAACTTAGGAAAAGAAATGCTAAAAAGTGATTCCGGTGATTTTAAGTTTGGTGTAGGAGATAATAAATCAATTGCTTTCTATAAGAAAATACCATTAACTAATTGGCGTGTTGCAAGTGTTATTTCAGAAAGGGAATTGTTTGCAGAAGGCAGAAGTTTAGTTACTACACTTGCTATGGTTTCAGTAATCATAATAATTATTATAGCAGGAATAATTATATTTATGGCTAATAAGTTTTCAAAGCCTTTACGAAAGTTATGTGATTTTTCAAGTGAAATAGCACAAGGAAATTTAACTTGTGAATTAAATATTAATAGAAGTGATGAGATTGGACAAGTAGCTGATACTTTAAAAAATACATCTTATGAGCTTAGAAATATGGTAGTTGATATAAGTACTTCGGCTAATGAGGTTAATAAACTAGCTGATGATGTAAATGAAGCAATAAAGCAGTCGCTCCTTGGAAGTGAAGAAATTACTAAAAGTATGGAACAAATCTCAAGGGGAGCTATAAATCAAGCTGAAAATGCAGATAAAGCTTCGGAAATTACTGGTGAACTTGTAGATGAAATTAAGAGTGTTGTTGATAAGTGCAACTATATGAATGAAATTGTTAATGATTCAATTAAGATGAGTACTATTGGTACCGAAAGAGTACAAAATGCAGTAGAAAATATTAAATCAATTGAAAAAATAAATAATGAAAGTATAGAACAGACATTAAATTTATTAGAGAAATCTAATGAAATTGGACAAATAGTTAATGTTATAAGTGAAATAGCAGAACAGACCAATCTTTTAGCTTTAAATGCTTCTATAGAAGCTGCAAGAGCAGGAGAACAAGGAAAGGGGTTTGCAGTAGTTGCAAGTCAAGTTGGAGAGCTTGCAAAACAGTCAAATGAAGCTGCTAAAAAAATTGAAAATATTATAAGAGGAATTCAACAACAAGTACAGGTTATTGATAAGCAAATGAAGTTTGGTGCAGCAGAGGTGGCAAATGGAGTTGAAACTACAAAATCTGTAAGTGAAAACTTTACTGAAATAGAAAAGACATTTAAAGAAATTGAAAGTGTTGTATTAGAAGTTTTTCATGCTTCAAACATAATGGAAGAAAAGGCACATACAACATCTAATTCTATAAAGGAAGTTGCTGGAGTGACAGAAGAGAATTCATCTGCAACAGAAGAAGTAACAGCAGCAAATGAAGAGCAGAGTGCATCTATGCAGCAAATTGCAGAAACAACAAGTAAATTAGATGAACTTATTGAAAATCTTAATGAGACAATTAAAAAGTTTAAGATTTAGATATTTATAATTTATAGAATTTTAAGTAAAGACAAAGGTTATTAAACTTTAAATAACTTTTGTCTTTTTTGTATTTTATTACTCAATTTCAAATATGCTAAAAAGCAGTAACTATCCAATAACAGAAGATAGATTTTGCCAAAAGACTATGATATAATTAATAAGTTAAAAATCAAGTTAATATGTATTTATAATGGGAATACTATTAATACTATAAATAGGCAATTTATACAATTGATAAACCAATTGTTTTATTAAAGGAGAATTTTTCAATGAATATCTTACTTATTAATCATTATGCAGGTTCAGACTACCACGGTATGGAGTTTAGACCATTTTACATGGCTAGAGAGTGGAAGAACAAAGGTCACAATGTAACTATACTTGGAGCTAATTTTTCTCACTTAAGAAAAAATAATCCAGTAATAGAAAAAGACTTTCAGGAAGAAGTTATAGATGGAATAACATATGTATGGGTTAAAACACCACAATATCAAGGTAATGGTGTAGGTAGAATTAAGAATATTTCTACATTTATGTGGAAGCTTAGAACGAATTATAAGATGCTTGCAGATAAATATAAGCCAGATGCAGTAATTGCTTCATCTACATATCCATTAGATATTTATCCAGCACATAGAATTGCAAAGAGATGCAATGCAAAATTATGCTTTGAAATACATGACTTGTGGCCATTAAGCCCTATGGAAATTGGGGGGTTCTCAGAAAAGAATCCAGCAATAGTAATACTTCAAAGAGCAGAAGATTTTGCATTTAAGAATTCTGATGTAATTGTTTCGATTTTACCAAATGCAGATAAACATATAAGAGAAAGAGGTTTCTCAACAGATAAGTTTGTTTATGTTCCAAATGGAATTCTTACAGGTGAAAAAAATGAAGCACCAATGGAAAAAACAATTGAAAGATTACAGGAATTAAAAGAACAAGGATATTTCTTAGTTGGATACACAGGAAATCATTCACCAGCAAATGTTCTTGATACTATGATTGATGCTGCTAAGAAAACAACTGATGAAAAAGTTAAGTATGTATTAGTTGGTAAGGGTAATGTTAAAAATCAACTTATGGAATATGCTAAAGCTAATAATGTAACAAATATTGAATTCTTAGATCCAGTATTAAAGGATAATATGGATAATGTATTAGAGCTTCTAGATATAGGTTATATAGGTTTAAAGAAACAGAATTTATTTAACTATGGAGTAAGTCCTAACAAGCTTTTTGATTATATGATGGCATCACTTCCAGTAATATATGCAGTTGAAGCTTCAAATGACCCTGTTAAGGATAGTAACTGTGGTATAAGTGTACCAGCAGAAAATCCAGAGGCTGTTGTTGAAGCTGTAATGAAGATTAAAAATCTAAGTGAAGAAGAAAAGATTAAAATAGGCGGAAATGGTAAAAAATATGTATTAGATAATCATATGTATGAAGGATTGGCAGATAAGTTCTTAAATGCCTTAAAGAAATAATTAGGAGTAGAGAAATGAATACTTTAAATAAATTTATTAAAAGGATATTTGACATTGTTTGTTCAGGTTTAGGTCTAATAGTTTTAAGTCCATTTTTACTTTTTGTTGCTATAAGGATAAAAAGTGGATCAGATGGTCCTGTATTTTTTAAACAGATAAGAGTCGGTGAAAAGGGAAAAGAATTTGAAATTCTAAAGTTTAGAACAATGGTAGTTGATGCAGAAAAACTTGGAAGACAGATTACTGTTGGAAATGATAGCAGAATAACTAAAATTGGAGCTTTCTTAAGAAAATATAAAATTGATGAACTTCCACAGTTAATTAACGTTTTTAAAGGTGATATGAGTCTTGTTGGACCAAGACCAGAAGTGCCAAGGTACGTTAATATGTATAATGAAGAACAAAGAAAAGTTTTAGATGTAAAGCCAGGTATAACAGATTTAGCCTCTATAAGATATAGAGATGAAAATGAGCTTCTTGGTCAGGCAGAAAATCCAGATGAATTTTATATTAATACAATAATGCCTGATAAATTAGCTTTAAATTTAGAGTATATAAGAAAAAGTAATGTGTTTTTAGATATATATATAATATTCAGCACTATATTTAAATGCATTTAGTTAACAATTCATAGTTAACACTTTAGGAAAGAGACATCATGATGTTTTTTAGACTTGATTAATAAGATTAATAACAGAATATTACATTAAGTTGTGGATAAAATTGTTTTAAGATTAAAAAATGTGTATAATTTTATAAAGAATATATTGCAATTGACATTTGATAATGGACAATTAATTTTAAAAGCTATACTGAAAAAGTTTTTATATCATATGTAGGCTTACGGCTGCAATATATATTTAATCACTAATAATATTAAAGAAGAAGGTAGAGAGCATATGAAAAAATTAAAGTTTGCCATAATTGGTTGTGGAAGAATTTCTTATAAGCATGTTGAGGCTTTAGTAAATAATAGAGAAGAAGCAGAACTTGTAGCTACTTGTGATGTAGTTTTAGAAAAAGCAGAAGCAAAGAGAGATGAGTACATAGAAAAGTCTGGATGTAATGCAGATTGTGTTCATGCATACACTGATTATAAAGAAATGCTTGATAAGGAAGACATAGATGTTGTTACAATTGCAACAGAAAGTGGATATCATGCAGAAATTGCAATTTATTCTATGAAAAAAGGTGCAAGTGCGTTAATAGAAAAACCAATGGCAATGTCTATTGATGATGCAAATGAAATGATTAAAGTTGCAAAAGAAAATAATGTTAAGCTTTGCGTATGTCATCAAAATAGATTCAATAAGCCAGTACAAAAGTTAAGAGATGCTATGGAAGATGGAAAGTTTGGTAAGTTAGTAAACGGTACTGCAAGAATCCTTTGGAATAGAAATATGGGATACTACGATCAAGCGCCTTGGAGAGGTACTTGGGCATTAGATGGTGGTACATTAATGAATCAATGTATTCATAATATAGATTTACTTCAATGGATGATGGGTGGAGAAATCGAAAGAGTATATGCAGAATGTGATACTTTCCTTAGAGACATTGAAGCTGAAGACTTTGGTGCTATAATTATAAGATTTAAAAACGGTGCAATTGGAATAGTTGAAGGATCAGCATGTGTTTATCCAAAGAACTTAGAAGAAACTTTAAGCATTTTTGGGCAAAATGGAGCAGTAGCTATAGGTGGTCTTGCTAACAATGAACTTGAAACTTGGAGATTTGATGGTGATGATGAAGAAGCTATCAAGAAAGAAGTTAATGTTAAGATAGATAATGTTTATGGTCAAGGTCATACACCATTATTTAAGGACCTAATAGATGCTATAAATAACGACAGAGAACCTTTAGTAAGTGGTGAAGAAGGTAAGAAAGCAATGTCAATAATATTAGCAGCATATAAGTCAAGAAAGACAGGAATGCCAGTACAATTCCCATTTACAGAATTTAAAACAACAGATATGGAAGAACAATTCCAAGGAAGAATTGAATTTAGAAATAAATAAACTTAGTAAAAATGAAAGCCAGTCGAAAACGACTGGCTTTTTTGTTTTTTCTATTCTAAGATTGAAGAACCAATAGGATCTTTTTTCTTAGGGAATAGTATATATCCGATTATTATAGCAGCTACAGTTGGAAGGAACCATGCGAATCCAGCACTTCCAAGTGGTATAAATGATAAATCTATACTTGGGATTATACTTAAAATACCGAACACTAATGAAGTATAAACTCCAAGTCTTACTGCTTTAATATTAGTTATGTATTTATCAAATAATGTTGTAAAGATTAATGTAATAGCAACAGGATATAATACATTTAAGATTGGTCCAGAGATAGTGACGATCTTATCAACTCCTAATGAACCAATAACTATGCTGATTAATGATATTACTATTGCATTTAAATTATAAGATAATTTACCTTTAGATAGTTTTTCAAAGAATGAAGCACCAGCTGAAAGTAATCCTATTGATGTACTTAAACATGCAAGAGCCATTGCTAATCCTATAATTATTGAACCAATATTACCAAGAACACTTCCTGAAATAAATAATAATACATTTGATTTTGTTAGTTCACCAGTGAAAGTGCTTGTAGTTTGAGCACCAAGGAACATTAATCCTCCATAAACAAATGCTAAACCTAAAGTAGCAATAAAGCCTGACTTTAATGTCATTGGAATAACTTCTTCTTTTGAGTATCCTTTAGCGATTATACTTGCTGAAATCATGGTAGCAAATAATAAACCACCTAGTGCATCCATAGTTTGATATCCTTCAGTAAGTGATGTAGCAAGTACACCAGTAGCACCAGTAGATATAATGTCACCTATAGGAAACAGAACACCTTTAATTATTATTATTGCAAGAATTAATAGTAGTAGTGGTGTTAAATAAGTACCTATTGAATCGATGATAGCTGACTTTCTTAACACGAATACAAGATTTATAGCAAAATAGATAAACATCCAAACAAGAGGGCTTATACCAGGTAAATTAGGCTGAACAGCTAATTCATAAGTTGTTGCAGCAGTTCTAGGTATTGCAAGCATTGGACCTATAGCAATAAATAACAATGTAGCAAATAAAATAGCAAATTTAGGACTTATTTTAGATGCCATTGTTTCAAATGTTCCATCACCTTTTGTAACAGCAATTATAGCTAGAAGTGGAAGACCGACACCTGTACAAATAAATCCTATACTAGCTATAAGAAATTGAGACCCTACTGCATGCCCTAGAAATGGTGGAAATATTAAATTACCAGCACCAAAAAACATAGCAAATAGAGCAAAACCTATTATTAAAACGTCTTTAGTATTCTTTTTCATAACAAACTCTCCTCAAATCAATTCTAATTTCATAAATTAAGAAATTAAAATTTAATTAATGTATAACTTATATTAGCATTTCATTAAGGATTTATCAACAAAAACTTACAAAACATTTGTTTTTGTTTAAAAAACAATGAAAAATTTAGCATAAAATTGTATATTTGCTAATAAAAATTAAAACAATAATTATCTTAGAATTGAAATAAAAAAGATGATGATATTTTGCTTAAAGTAGTTCGAATTTCACAAAAAAAATAAATGAATGAACTATCCTAAATATATGTCTGGACAGTTCATTCATTATATGTTACTAAAATATTTTTGAGTTTAATAAATTATTATTTTTCTTTCTTTTTATCTTTATCAATTCCACATGATACCCAAGGGTAATCAGGACTGTTTGGATCACATTCCTTTGAAGTATCAATTTTCTTTTCTGGTTGATAAGTAACTTCAGGTTCATTATTACAATTACATTTTTTATTTTCTTCTGACATAAATAAATCCTCCCTATATTTTACTATTTTCCAATATTATAGTTCTATTAAATAAAAAAATCAATATAAAATAAAAAATAAGATTTAAGATAAAATATATTCATATATTAACGAAAAGAAAACTAAAAATTACATATGTTTCATATAAATATAAAAATAAAAACATTTATTGTAAAAAAACTCTTTACAATGGATAATTATTATTATATAATAATAAACATAGAAGAGATAAAAACAAAAGAAAAACATTACTAAAAGTAAAAGAAGATTTGATATAAAAAATGATATAGATAAATGTAGGAGGAGTTTTATTATGAAAAAATTTGTGTGTACAGTGTGTGGATATGTTTATGAAGGAGAAAAAGCACCAGAAAAGTGTCCAGTGTGTGGAGTAGGACCAGAAAAGTTCATGGAACAAAGTGGAGAAATGACATGGGCATCTGAACATGTAATTGGTGTAGCACAAGGTGCTTCTGAAGATATAATGGCTGATTTAAGAGCTAACTTTGAAGGAGAATGTTGTGAAGTAGGAATGTACTTAGCAATGGCTAGAGTTGCTCATAGAGAAGGTTACCCAGAAGTAGGAATGTACTATGAAAAGGCAGCTTTCGAAGAAGCAGAACATGCAGCTAAATTCGCTGAATTATTAGGAGAAGTTGTTACAAGCTCAACTAAGAAGAACTTAGAATTAAGAGTAGAAGCAGAAAATGGAGCTACAGCTGGTAAGACTGATTTAGCTAAGAGAGCTAAAGTAGCTAACTTAGATGCTATACATGATACAGTTCATGAAATGGCTAGAGATGAAGCTAGACATGGTAAAGCATTCAAAGGATTATTAGATAGATATTTCGCATAAGATTTTTATAGAGAAAAGAAAGTGTGGACAAAATGAAAACATCATTTTGTTCGCACTTTCTTTTTTTAACCTAAAATACAAGAGTGAAATAGTTATTATAAGAACTGCAATATAAGAAGAGAATAATTCTATTATTCTTTGTTATCAAATTGTAAGAAAAGAGAAATTAATTTGTAATCATATATAAATATAATAATCACTGTAGCCTATTAAAAAGAGTTAAAGGATTGGTGTTAATAAATATAAATCTATTTATTATAAAAATAAAAGTGTAAATATCAATTTAATTAATAAAAAAGATAATAATATTGATGATGAAATTACATGACAAAGGTTAAAAATTAGGAGAGTGAGAAAAAATGAGCACAGTTTTAGAATTAAAAAATGTAAGTAAAATAATGAACGGAAAAGCTCTTGTTGAAGATATTAGCTTTACAGTTAATAAAGGAGAAATATTTGGATTTTTGGGTCCAAATGGGGCAGGAAAAACTACAACAATAAAGATGATAACAGGCCTTTATAGTATAAGTAAAGGCGAAATATATATTGATGGAAATAGTATTAAAAAGAATTTTGAAAAAGCACTACAAGGTGTTGGTGGAATAATTGAAAATCCTGAAATGTATGGATATCTTAGTGGATATGACAATTTAAAGTTGTATGCTAGAATGCACGGTGGAATATCAAAAAAAAGAATTGATGAAGTTGTTAATCTTGTTAAGCTGGGTAACAGAATAAATGATAAAGTTAGTAAATATTCTCTTGGAATGAGGCAAAGATTAGGAGTTGCACAAGCCTTATTACACAAACCAAAGCTATTAATATTAGATGAACCTACTAATGGTTTAGATCCAATGGGTATAAAAGAACTTAGGCAAACATTAAGGGAACTAGCACAAGAAGACGGCTTATCAGTGATGGTATCAAGCCATCTTTTAAGCGAAATGGAGCTTATGTGTGATAGATTTGGAATCATTGATGGTGGAAAGATGATTGATATAAAGACCATAGGAGATATAAAAAATAATGAATCGCAAAATATAAATATTTTTCTTATAGAAGTTGATGATAAGAAAAAAGCTAAAAATTTAATTAAAGAGAATTATAGTAAATTAGCTGTAGATGTTGATGATTATGGAATTAAAGTATGTTGTGAAAAATCTAAATTACCAGAAATAAACAAATTGTTGATTGATAATAATATTGCTCTATTCACCATAACAGTAATAAGAAAATCTCTTGAGGATGAATTTATGGAAGTAACTAAAGGATCTAAGGATCAAATAAGATAAGAAGGATGGTTATATGAAAGTATTAAGTTTAACATATAATGAATTAGTGAAGCAGTTTAAAAAGGTAAGTATTAATATAATGATAGCGTTGATACTTATATCGGCTATTATATTACCAATAGTAATGAAAAATATACAGCCAAATGATTATTCGAAAAATAGAATTGAATCATCCCAATTTATGGCTGAAGATTTACAATATCAAATAGATAGTTTACAAAATGATAAAAGTGAAAAAGCAGCAATACAAAGAAAGTATTATTCTATAGAGAAAGAATATAACCAATTGATTAGTGATAATAGAATACCTTTTGGTGACTGGAGGGAACAGGAAATTGAACAACTAAAGTATCAACTATATAAGCTTGCCGCTATAGAATTTGTACTTGAAGGGTATTCTAAAGAAGTAGTTTTAGAATGTTTAAGTAGTGAAGATCCTAAACAGGTTGAAAATTATTATACTTTAACATTAGAAAAGAAAAAAGAAATAGAAGCTGAATATATAGCTAAAATAAATGAATTAAAAGATGTTATTAATAATTTTGATTATAACAGACATACAGAATTAGAAATTCAACGAAAAAAAGAATTTATTGCATTACGTCAAAAAGATATGGATGAATATGAAAAATTAGTAGCTAAAAACCCAACGGATGAGGAAGGTAAAGCTAAACTTGAGCAACTTAAAAAAGAAAAAGAAATTGCAGAGAGGGATATCTCCCAATTTGAACAGGATTTATCATTACTTCAATTTAGATATGAAAATAAAATAGATTATAATAATAATAATAACTGGAAAAATAATTCTATTAAGTCTATAGAATCAGAACTTCAAGATTTAAGAATAGCTATGCTTGATGAAAAGGCATTTAGTGTTAGTTTAAATAATGATAGTTTAGTGACTTCTTATGATGAATATGTTAAAAGCTACAAAAATGCTAACGAAAAAAGAGTACATAAAATAAAAGAACTTTGGTATGGATTGGAAAATAATATACCGGATTTAGGAACTGTTAAAGATGCGAGAAGTGTAATAGACTCTACATATGAAGTGTATGTAATATTAGCAGTTCTTATGGTAATAATAATTGGTGGTGGAATAGTTGCATCAGAATATGCCAATGGTTCTATAAGATTATTAATGATAAGACCAGTTGCTAGATGGAAAATATTGTTATCTAAGCTGTTAAGTATTTTAATAGTTGGATTTAGTATTGTAATATTAGGTGTAACAATATTAACTATAAGCAGTTGTGTAGTTTTTGGATTTGAAACATTAAAAGTACCAGTTCTAGAAACTATTAATGGAAGTATAGTAGAAACTAGTTATCTTAAGTATATGATACCACAATTATTAGTATCAACAGGTAGTTTATTATTTATAGCAAGTTTGGTATTTATGATATCAACATTAGCAAGAAATACAGCATTAGCAGTTGCTCTTGGAATGCTACTATATTTTGGATCAGGTCCTTTAAGTGGAATGTTAATTGGATTTAAACAGACGTGGTTAATAAATACCATTATACCGTATATAAATGGTTCATACTTTAAATTTATACCATATTTTTCAGATTTATTAAAAAGCAATGGTATGGAATTAAATTATATATTAGGTGCAAAACAATTAGTGGTTATTTCAGCAATAATGCTTATAATTACATTTGTAACATTTAAGAAAAAGGATATTAAGAATTAATAAAAGGACTATAGCAATGCTATAGTCCTTTTGGGATAAAATTAAGTATCTATACGTTAATTATTAAAGTTATAATAGACTATAAGAAAATAATCAATATTGTGCACATATATGATATGATTTTAAACTATTACTGTAATTTGAGGTGTTAAAATGAAAATTATTAAGGCAATAGGAATAAATAGAACTTATGGAAAAGGTGAAAATAAAGTTAATGCATTAAAAAATATTAATTTAGAGATAGAAAGAGGTGAATTTATTGCAATTGTTGGAGCATCAGGATCTGGAAAATCAACTCTTTTACATATTTTAGGTGGTATAGATAAACCTACATGTGGTGAAGTTTATATAGATGGAATTAGCTTAAATGGATTAAGTGATGATGAAATATCACTAATTAGATTAAGGAAAATAGGTTTTGTATTTCAATTTTATAATTTAATTTCAATATTAACAGTAGAAGAAAATATTGAGATGCCTGTATTGTTAGACGATGGTGTAGTGGATGAAGATTACAAGAATGAAATAATAAAATTTTTAGGATTAGAAAATAAAAGGGATACTCTAATAACAGATTTATCTGGAGGACAACAACAAAGAGTAGCAATTGGAAGAGCATTAATAAATAGGCCTTCAATCATATTAGCAGATGAACCAACAGGAAATTTAGATTCTAAAAATGCTAGAGATATTATAAGTTTGTTGAAATATTCAATAAAAAAATATAATCAAACATTAGTTTTAATAACTCATGATGACAATATTGCTAAAATGGCAGATAGAATTATTGCCATTAAAGATGGGAAAATAGTTGTTGATGAGGTGAGGTAATAGGTGAAAAAATATAGTGATTTAATAAATAGGCAATTTAAGGTGGATCGTAAAAAAAATATATTAACTATAATAGGAATAATGACAAGTATACTATTACTTATTTCAGTAGGACAGATCAAAAATTTCATAAATGAGTTTAATATAGAAAGAGTTAGGCAGCTAGAAGGAAATTATGAAGTAATCTTAAAAGACCTTAGTAGTGATTCAATAGAAAGGATAAAAAATAATGTTAAGGTAGACAAATGTGGACTTTATAATATTGAAAAAAGTATAGATATCACTATTAAAGATACTAAAAGGAGCCTAAAGATATATTCGGGAGATGATATTTTCATAAATGAAGTATTTGATTCTATGCTAGAGATAGTTGAAGGAAAGTTACCCAATAGCAAAAATGAAATTATTTTAACATTATCTGCAAAGTCACAGTTAAATAAAAAAATAGGAGATAAATTGAATATAGATGATAGTGAATATATAATTGTTGGTTTTTATAAGGATAATAAGGATACTGTTCGTCATACGTTAACTGGAGTAACATTTTTAAATAGCAGTAATACAATTAAAAAAATTAATGCTGCCATAATAATGAAAGATAAAAAAAGTATTATAGAAGATATAAAAGAAATTATAGGTTTATGTAATATTGATGAAAAAGCTTGGAACTATAAAGAGAATATTAAATATAATAATATGTTGCTAGAAGTTTATGGGGTAAGAGGATCTAATAACATAGGTAATATTAATAGTGAAAAAGTAACTATATTTTTTATCTATTTAACTATATGTTTACTTACTATATTATTTATTTATGGATCATTAAGTGGATACTTACAAGATAGAAGAAACGAAATTTCAATATTAAGATGTATAGGTGCAACTAAAAATAAGATTATATATCTGCTTATAAAAGAGTGGATTATTTTATTTATAATTTCATTAATTATTGGTATATTATTAGGAAATATTTTATCTTGGTTAATTGTTGATGTTTTATTTATTAAAGTAATAGGCGTTTATAGTTATGGAGTAGGATTTAAAATTTACTATAATGTTATTTTAATTACAATTGTTTTTTCAATTATTAACATGGTCATAGGGATAATTTTATTAATAAGAAATGGTTTGGATTTAAAAAATATTAAAGTAGGTAAAGTAAATAATTTGAAAATTACATATATAAATAAAAGAAAATCAAAAATTATAAGATTTCTTTTTGGATATAAAGGTGAAATTGCATATAGAAATATAGGTGCAAATAGAAGAAGTTTTTTTATTATAACTGCTAGTCTTACAATTATATTAATAATATTTAATTCTTTTACAGGATTTTATTTATTAAATTTAAAGCAATATGAATATGAACTAAGAAATTCTTACGACATTAGTTCAACTTATGATATTGAAAGTTCAAATAATTACTTATTAGAAGATGTTTTAGATAAAAGAAATAACTATAAAAGAGAGTTTAATGATTTAAAAGTAGCAGATGATATTTTAATGAATATCAGTATGGGTTCTACAATAACAATTGAAGATATTATAATTAATCCTGAACTTACGAAATATTATGTAATAAACAAATCCATTGAAAATATAGAAGAAAATACAGTTAAGTTTAATGAAGGTAGTATTTTAATTTATGATAAAGCTTCATTGAATGAAATTATTCCGTACATTAATTCTGTTACAGATAAGAATATAAATATAAAGGATTTTAATGAAAGTGGGTTTGTAATAGTTAATACAGGTTTCAATCATCCTAAACCTATTTTTAAAGAAAAGTCAGAACAAGAAGTAAAATTATATCTAAATGAAAATAGTAACTTCCCAATAGAAGCAAGGATTTTAGGGAGCATTGATAGTGATAAATTAATTAGTGGTAATAGATTTGGATATTATAATCGATTAACGATAATAGTTAGTGATGAATTTTACTACAAGAACAAAGATATAATGAATAACTTAATCAGTACATATAAGTATATAAATACAAGCATAAACTTAAAGGAAAATATTGACACACAAATAGCTATATCAAAAATTAAAGATATAGTAAATAGAAATGGAGGGTATTATTTACAGGAAAAGGAAACTTTAGATTCATATAAAAATAATATGGATGCTTTAGCAGTATTAATTTATACTATGCTGTTTTTAGTTGTATTTATAGGAGCAATTAACATAATTAATACACGATATACAAACATTATATTAAGAAAAAAGGAATTTGGAACGCTTTTAGCTATAGGAATACAAAAAGGAGATTTACGAAAAATAATAATTTTAGAGGGAATAGTGCAATGGTTTATTTCTGGTACTATAGGAGTAGCTCTATCATTAATATCATTTAAGGTAATTGGTATGATTTTTAGTTATAGTGTTGGAAGAAGTTATTATATATCTAATTTATTAATAGTAATTGGTGTATTTATATTGTTAGTAATTAACTTATTAAGCAGCTTTATACCTTATAGCAAGTTAAAAAGGCTAGAAATAAATGAACTCATAAGAAATGAGGAATAACTAGAGGTGAAATATGAAAAGAATATTATTAGTTGAAGATGATAGAGCAGTGGCTTTAGCAGTTATATATAGTTTGAAAAAAGAGGGGTTTGAAGTTGATCACGCAACTAATTTAAAAAGTGCAAGAAATATGCTAAATGATAGCATACATCTAATATTACTAGATGTAATGCTTCCTGATGGTGATGGATATGAGCTGTGTTCTGAAATAAGAAAAGCACAGAATAACATTCCAATAATTTTTATGACAGCATGTGATGAAGAAAATAATGTTGTTATAGGTTTAGATTTAGGGGGCGATGACTATGTATCAAAACCGGTAAAAATAAGAGAACTTGTATCAAGAATAAATGCTGTATTAAGAAGAAAAGGAAAAGATAATGCTATAAACAATATAAAGGAAGTTTTTAAAAGTGAAAATCTAGAATTAGATAACGGTGCTCATATAGTACGAAAAGATGGTGAAGAAATTTCTCTCACATTAAATGAATATAAGATTATGCTATTACTTATGGAAAATGCACCAAATGTATTAACTAGAGATATGATGCTAGAGAAAGTATGGGATATAGAGGGTAATTTTATTGATGCTAATGCTTTAAGTGTTAATATAAAAAGGCTTAGAGAAAAAATAGAAGATGATATAAAGAATCCTAAACTTATAATAACTATAAGGGGAGTGGGATATAAGTGGGCTCCTAAGGTGGTGAGTTAAGATGTCACCATTATGTTATAAAGATGAGAGAATTAAAATTTGGATGTTTATTATAATAGCTTTGATTATTGAAGGTGTAGTTTTTACGCTAATTCATATTAATTCTATTAATGCTATAAATAAAAATATTATAAATAATAATAATTCAATTATAGGTACTATAGAAAGTGAAAATCCTGAGTTAGCTAAAGAAATAATACCGATAATTACAAAGAATAAATTACAAAACATTAGCCTAGGAGAAGAAATACTTTCTGACTATTCATATAATAATAATCTTAAATACTATAATAATCCTTTAGTTAATAATGTGAGTAAAACTGCATTTATTATGATAGGAATTTTAACGTTAATCACTATGAGTGTAGTTATATTTGGAGTGTTAGCAATATTAAATCCATTATATAAAAAATTAAAATACTTAACATATAGAGCTGAAAATATAGTTGAAAATAAGTTTTTAGATAATGATATAAAAGTTGATTATAAAGGCAGTTTAAGTAAATTTGAACTTAGGTTTAACGAAATGGAAGAAAGAATTAAAAATAATTTAACCTTACTTCAAGATGAAAAAATTAATTTGAAAAATATAATAAATGATATTTCTCATCAGTTAAAAACTCCTTTAATGGCATTACAGATGTATAATGAAATTTTAAAAGATTATAAAAATATGGTTGATGAAGAAATTGAAAATTTTATTTTGTTAAGCAATGAGCAGCTTCAAAGAATGGAATGGCTTGTAAAAACACTACTTAAATATGCAAGGCTTGAAAGTAATGTAGTTGAATATCATAAAGATAATATTTCTTTAAATAATACTATAAATGAAAGTATTAATCCTTTAAGAGTAAAAGCAGAAGAAAAAAATCAAAAGATAATTTTTGAAAATGAAGATGAAGTTATATTTTATCATGATAGAAAGTGGATATCGGAAGCTATAAGCAACATAATTAAAAATGCCATAGAGCATACAGGTGAAAAAGGGAAAATTGAGATTACTCTTGAAGAAACACCTATAAATATAGTAATAATTATTAAAGATAATGGAGAAGGAATTGAGAAAGAACAATTGAAAAAAATTTTTAATAGATTTCATAAAGGAGAGAATTCAATTGATCCAACAAGTATAGGAATCGGCTTATGTCTTAGTAAGGCTATTGTTAAAGCTCACAATGGAGATATTACAGTAGAAAGTAAATTAGGAGTTGGAAGTATCTTTTATATAACTTTCATTAAAACAATTCTTTAATTTTATAACAATAATTTTCAGGATGTGTTTAAATAATATAAATTAATCAATGAAAATAATAAAGTTTCATAATAAAATTTTACGATAATATATATGTAGTATGTAAAATAAATAATTAAATTGATATAGAGTTAATAATATGGTCATATTATTATTAAAACGTTTAAAACTTAAATTGATTTACACATGTAAAAGTGATAACATATGAGTACAAAGAGTTAAATAAAATCTTTAATGAGAGGACGATTAAATATGAAAGTAAAAAAGGCAATTATACCAGCTGCGGGACTTGGAACTCGATTTTTACCAGCTACAAAAGCGCAACCAAAAGAAATGCTTCCAATAGTCGACAAGCCAACAATTCAATATATAATTGAAGAAGCAATTGCGTCTGGAATTGAAGAAATACTTATTATAACAGGAAGAAATAAAAAATGTATAGAAGATCACTTTGATAAATCTGTAGAATTAGAGCTTGAATTAGAGAAATCTGGGAAATCAGAACTTCTTGAATTAGTAAGAGATATATCAGATATGGTTGATATACACTACATAAGACAGAAGGAACCTAAAGGATTAGGTCATGCTATACATTGTGCAAAAACATTTGTAGGGGATGAACCATTTGCAGTACTTTTAGGTGATGATGTTGTAGATAGTAACACACCTTGTTTAAAACAACTTATAGATTGCTATAATGAATACAATACTACTATATTAGGAGTTCAGACAGTACCAGAAGAAAGTGTTTCTAAGTATGGAATTGTAAATGGTATTCATATTGAAGATAAAGTTTATAAAGTAAAAGATTTAGTAGAGAAGCCATCTATTGAGGAAGCACCAAGTAATGTAGCTATATTAGGAAGATATATAATAACTCCAGAAATATTTAACATATTAGAAAATACAAAGCCCGGTAAAGGTGGAGAAATACAGCTTACTGATGCACTGAAGACTCTTATAAGTCAGGAAGCAATGTATGCATATAATTTTGAAGGAAAAAGATATGATGTAGGAGATAAGCTTGGATTCTTACAGGCAACAATTGAGTTTGCATTGAAGAAAGAAGAGCTTAGAGATGATTTTATAAAATATCTTGATGCAAGACCATGGGAAATTTATGAAGATAAAGAAAAATAAAAGTATTTAAATATGTACTAAGGCTATTTAATTGTTTTAAGATTAAATAGCCTTAGTTTTTTATTCTTTAGACTAGTCATACAAAAAAATTATATTTTTTATATAACTGGTCTAGTATTTTCAGTATGAGGAAATTATAATGAAGTCAAATTTGTGGATTAATTTTAAATGTTAAAGAATTGTATTATTAAATCAAGAAACCTAAACAATAAAAGTTGAAGAAAATTAATATTTTTCACCTAAACTATAAAACTTATATTATCGACTCTCAACTGTATAGACATGTTAATAGATAAAATATAAAGATTATGGTAGAATTATCTTTAGTAATTTCATATTAATTGATAGATTAAGAAAAGATTTGGAGGACTAGATATGAAAATTTGTTATCTGGCTGATATAAACAGTGCTCATACTCATAAATGGTTAAATTATTTTAAAAGTAAAGGATATGATATTCATGTAATATCTTTGGGAAATGGTGAGTATGAAGGCGTTACTGTACATTCTCTAGATATTAATGATACAGTTATGAAAAAATCCACTGACAAAAATAAATTGCAGTATTTTAAAAAGATTAAGAGAGTAAAAGAATTAGTAAATGAAATAAAACCAGATATACTTCACGCACACTATGCAACAAGTTATGGGTTATTAGGTGCATTGGCAAATTATCATCCATACATAATTTCAGTATGGGGAAGTGATGTTTATGATTTCCCTATTAAGTCTCCTATTCATAAAATGATGGTTAAGTATAATTTGAAAAAAGCTGATTATATTTACTCAACAAGTAATGTAATGAAGGATGAAACAAAGAAATATACAGATAAAGACATTGAAGTTACACCATTTGGTGTTGATATCAATAGATTTGTACCAGGAAGAATTGAAAAAGATGAAGTTATTATTGGAACGATAAAAACTTTGGAAGAAAAATACGGAATTCAATATCTTGTTAGAGCATTTAAAAATCTAAAAGATAGAAATCCTGATGTTAATTTAAAACTTAGAATTGGAGGAAAAGGAAGTCAGGAAGATTATCTTAAAAATTTATGTAAAGAACTTAATATAGACAGTGATGTTACATTTTTAGGTTTTGTAAATCCAGATGATGTTGTTAAAGAGTTTCAAAATTTTGATGTGGCAGTTTTCCCATCAACACTAGATAGTGAAAGTTTTGGAGTTGCAGCAGTTGAAGCTGAAAGCTGTGGGACACCAATAGTTGTATCAGATGTTGGTGGACTTATGGAATCTACTAAGCCAGGTGTTACAAGCCTTGTTGCTAAAAAAGCTAGTGTTGAAGATTTAACAGATAAGATAGATGTGCTTATAAAAGATAAAGAATTAAGGAATACAATGGGAATGAATGCAAGAAAATTTGTAGAAGAAAATTATAGTCTTGCAGATAATTTTGATTATGTTGATAAATTATATCATGAAATAACATTGAAATAGTATTAAAATATAGGGTATACATATGATATAAACACATGTATACTCTATGACATTATATTAAAAAACATAATAGATATTTATGGATTAAACTATACAAAGTATCCAATATTGTAAATGTTTTAATCAAAATATGGAAATTGATAACTTGATATAGTAAAAAAAATACAGTATCATATAATTAGAGTATTATAGAATTTCATGTATGATTTATAGCTGATTAAGCTTAAATTTATATTTTAATATAAATAAAGTTTATATTATTTTAGGTTGATAATCATAATTTTATGATTCAAGGGTGGTTGAGAAATGTGATTGATTATAAACAACTTTATAATTCTTTGAAATCTGAATATGAAACATATCAGCAATTTTCAGAAAAGCATATGCAGGAGTTAGTGAATAAGAATATAAAATTAGAAAAAAACATAGATGCGCTATCTAATATTGTTGAAATAGGTAAATATATGAATGCATATCTTAGTGATGATAATTTAATCAGTATGATAAATGATATGATACTAGGAATTTTAGGAGTAACATATTCAACTATTTTCATTTTAGAGAATGGTGAGTTAAGTATAAAAGCAAGTAATATAGATAGCATGAATATAAAGCTTACATCTACAGAGATTGCTAGTATAAGCAAAGAAGAAGAATTTATAATGAATGATGAAAATATAATAAAACAGACTGGTAGTGCTAAAGTCGATATACATTCAATAATGGGAATACCAATAGTATTAAGAAGTAAATTTATTGGGTATATATTAGTAGAACATAAAATGTTTAATTTTATGACAACAGAGTTGAAGATATTTTTGAAATCTATTGCAAATCAAATTGCAATAATAATAGAGAATTCATTTTTATATAGACAATTAGAAAATTTAACTCAAACAGATTCTTTAATGGGAATTTACAACAGAAAGTATTTTTTAGATTTCTTAGAAAAATCAATAAAAGAAAATGAAGACAGGAAATTTGCAGTAGTAATGGTGGATATTGATGATTTTAAAAATGTAAATGATACGTATGGACATCAATTTGGAGATGAGGTTCTTAAGAATACTGCGAAAATACTAAAAAAGTGGACAGAAGAAAATGATTTACTTGCTAGGTATGGTGGAGAAGAATTAATAATGTATATTTCAGACATTAAAGATGTTGAGAGTGTATTTAATAAAATAGAAATTATTCGTAAAGAATTAGAAAATAGTAAGGTTAATTGTTACGGTTTAAGTGATAGCGTTACAGCAAGCTTTGGGATGGCTTTTTATCCAGAAGAGAGTAAAGATATAAAGCAACTAATAAAAGTGGCTGATGACCTTTTATATGAATCCAAAAGACAAGGAAAGAATAAGGTTTTGTATTCAAAAAGTTTAAAAAAACAAACTATATAGATATTTAAGTAGATGGTTAATTTATAATTAGTATTATATTAATAAGTATCTACTTTTTTTGTATTTTATTATATTTACTTATTAAATAGTTTTATGTAGAATCAATGGAGGTTTTTATGGATATAAAAAAACTAAGGTCCTTAATAAAAAAAGAAGAAGGTCTTAAACTTGATTTTAAATTGAAATTAGATTTATCTACTGAAACAGGAAAAAAAGAACTTGCCAAGGATATTTGTGCAATAGCTAATTCAAATGGTCAAAGGGGATATATTATAGTTGGAATTCAGGATAAGACTAAGAAAATAATAGGGATACAAAGTGAGGATATGTTTAAGGAGGAACGTATTCAACAGATAATAACATCAAGATGTGAACCACCAATCCCCTTGAGGGTAGATTTTGTTGATCTTAACGGAAAGACTATTGGTGTTATTTCTATTTATGATGGTGGACAGAAGCCATATCAAATTAGGGAAAATGGTGCATTCTATATAAGGAGAGGTTCAACTACAGATGTTATGAGAAAACAGGAATTAGTTGCCCTTCTTGAGGAAAATTTAAGTCTTACAATAGAAACATGTCCTCTTATAAGGAGTAATATAGATGTTTTAAATATGGATTTAGTAAATAAATATTTTAAACGTAAAGGAATAAATTTTACAGATGAAAATAGAGATTTTTTACTTTTAAGTTCAGGAATCGCTTACGATGATAGAAAGGGTGAGAAGTTAAAGTGCACCTATGGAGGGTTACTTGTTTTTTGTGATATCAATTATATATATATACCAAATAATATGATAAAAATAGTAAATAAACTAAATGATGATTATGGTGAGGGATATATAATTCAAGGAAATCTAATAGATATGGTGGATAAGGCTGAAAAAAAGATTTTAGAAATAATGCCAGAAGAGTATCCTTCAGATGCAATTATTGAGAGTATAAAAAATGCAGTTCTTTATAGAGAATATTTTGATTTAAATAGAATAGTTGAGATAACAATTGATAATAATAACATTATTATATCAAGTCCAGGTGAATTTATAGATGAAAATATAAAAGGAGAAAGGACAAACTATAATAAGAGAAATATATGGCTTTATGAAAAGCTTATAACTATAGATGAGAAAAAAAGATTTTTAAACAACGGAAAGGGATTTACAAGAATAAGAGATGCTTTTAAGAATAGAGGCAAAGTTAGATTTGTAAATTCAAGAATTGAGCATAGTTTCAAAGTGATTCTACCAGGATGCAATAGAACAAAAAATTGTAAAGATGATATGGACAATAATCCAAAAGAGCATAGCTAGTATTAGTATTAATGTTATGTTGCCAAATTTATCACTTGAGGATATACTATTTATAGTAGTTTATACTTGACAATAGATAATAGGCAAAATTATTATATTTATAGTTTGTAATAGTAGTGAATGTAATTTCTTATATTTAAATATATGTTAATAATAAATTTCAGAAAGAAATTTTATCATTAACTTGTCACTTGTCAATTGTCAACTGAATTAAGGGAGGTATTTTATAATGGCAAATGTATTAGATGAGCTGTTAGAAAGAGGATACATAAAACAATTTACTCATGAAGAAGAAACAAGAAAATTATTGGAAAATGAAAAGATAACTTTTTATATTGGATTTGACCCTACAGCAGATAGTTTACATGTAGGACACTTTATTGCAATGATGTTTATGGCTCATATGCAAAAAGCTGGACACAGACCAATCGCTTTAATTGGTGGTGGAACAGCTATGATTGGTGACCCAAGTGGTAAGACTGACATGAGACAAATGATGACAAAAGAAACTATTCAGCACAATGTTGATTCTATAAAGAAGCAAATGGAAAGATTCATAGATTTCAGTGATGATAAAGCATTAATAGTTAATAATGCTGACTGGTTATTAAACTTAAACTATGTTGATTTCTTAAGAGAAGTAGGAGTTCATTTCTCAGTGAACAGAATGCTTACAGCTGAATGTTTCAAACAAAGATTAGAAAAAGGTTTATCATTCTTAGAATTTAATTATATGTTAATGCAAGGATATGATTTCTATGTATTAAATCAACAATATAACTGTAAGATGGAACTTGGCGGAGATGATCAGTGGTCAAACATGATTGCAGGTGTTGAACTTGTAAGAAGAAAAGCACAAGGTCAAGCAATGGCAATGACTTGTACTTTATTAACAAACAGTCAAGGACAAAAAATGGGTAAAACAGTTGGAGGAGCTTTATGGCTTAATCCAGAAAAAACTTCACCATATGATTTCTATCAATACTGGAGAAACGTTGATGATGCAGATGTAGAAAAATGTTTAGCATTATTAACATTCCTACCAATGGATGAAGTAAGAAGATTAGGTGCCTTAGAAGGTGCAGAAATAAATAATGCTAAAAAGGTATTAGCATTTGAAGTAACAAAGCTTGTACATGGAGAAGAAGAAGCTAAGAAGGCTGAAGAAGCAGCTACAGCATTATTTGCTGGTGGTGCAGATATGTCAAATGTTCCTACAGTATCTATTACTAAGGAAGAATTAGGTTCATCTATCATAGACATTATGGCAAGCACAAAAATCTTACCATCTAAAAAAGAAGGTAGAAGATTAGTTGAGCAAGGTGGATTATCATTAAACGGAGAAAAAGTTACTGATGTTTCAAGAGTTTTAACTGAAGAAGATTTCGAAGATGGTATAGCTCTAATAAAAAGAGGTAAGAAAAACTACAATAAAATAGAAATTAAATAATTTTAATAGATTTAAGCTGTTTCTAAAATTAGAAGCAGCTTTTTCTTAATTTATAGATATTACTTACGATAAGTATATTAGAAGTATATTTTAATTGAAAATTTATATTAGATTTCACTTTTTGATTCTGTAAGCAAGGAAAAATAAATATGAAAAACTTACAGGATTTATTTGATTTATATATAAAACATTTATTAGAATATATAGATTTAAATTTAACTACATATTGAATTGTGAATTCAGTACAAGGTTACGGGGGATAATAAAAATAATAAAGTAGGTGAAATTAAAGATGCCAGGAATTTGGAATATAAATAACGGATATAATATGAACACTCGAAAGGTATCTAGTAAATTAACATTTGAAGTGGGTGAAAAATTTACCGGAAGAATAGTAGATAAGGGTGATGGTAAGGATGTAACAATAAAGCTGTCAGATGGTTGGCAGTTTATTGCGGAATTAGATGGAAAAGTTAATTTAGATGATATTAAGCTTGTAAAATTTCAAGTAGATGGATTTGAAAATGGAAAGCTTAAATTAAAACTAGTTAAAGGTGATACATCAAATAATAATGTTGATGAAGGAGATGAAAATTTTCAGGAAGTAGTTGAAAAAGAAGGCTTATCAAAAGAAGATGTGGAACTTTTGAAAAAAATGGTTAAGCATAATTTCTCATTATCAAAGGAAAATATAAATGAGATAAAAACAATTCTTCAATTTAGTGAAAAAATTCAATGTGATCCAGATGAACTAGATGCTTTTCTTGAAAAGTATATAGCCAGTAAAGGTGTAGATATAAATAGTGAGCAAGGAAAGGCTATGAAGGAAATACTCACTAAATTTATAAGTGAATTTAAAAATATGAGTGAAGAAGATATACTTACATTCATAGAAAATAATATTGATTTTACACAAGATAATATAGAAAGTTTTAATAAGCTTTTTAAGGGAGATTCTTCAATAGAAAAAATACTTTTATCTATTAAAGAAAAGCTTAATTCATCAGATATAGAGCTTAGTGCAAAAGATATACAGATAAGTGATACTACAAAGCAACCAATACACCAAGAAAAAGTAGATAATAATTCTTTAAATACAGCAGCCTTTTCAAAGGTATATGCTGAACATGATCCATCAAATAATAAAATAAATGTACTTGAAATATTGAAAACATTAGCAGGTGATAGTGCAATTGAAGGAGAAAATGTTTTAGATAAATCTATAATGGAGAAGTTAAATGATAAAAATATTTCTCAATCTATAAAGGACATTGTAGGAGATACAGCTTTAAGTGAAGATAAACCTAAAACGCAAGCTTCAAGTCTTATAGAGTCTACAAATAAAGCAAGAGTAGAAGATATATTAAGTAAAGCTGAAGGAAAAGAGGTAAAGCTTACAGACACTGAATTTAAAAAGATAACTGAAATAGTTCAAAATAAAACCAATATTGAAAAACCAGATATTAAGGAAATTGTAAAAAATGATATTTTTAAAGGTAGTGCAGAAGCAATTACATTAAAGAATGACCCATCAGTACAAGAAAAATCTTTTGTAATGCCTAAAAAAGCTGAAAATACTAATTCTTTTATAAGTAATCTTATAAATACAGTAGATGATGAAAATAGAGTTGATAGTATAAAAAATGAAATAAGGTCTAAAATTGATAATGTTAAGGATGTTGTAAAGGAACTATTAGCAAATACATCAACACAAGAATCAGTTTCAGGAAAGATAACTAACCTAATAAAAGAAAATATAAATGATATAAAGGTATTTAATTCAATAAGTAATGAATATTATTGCTTAAATTTTGATATATCAGGTCAGATGAATAAGTATCCATGTCAGCTTATAATTAAAGATAATAGAAAAGAAGGAAAGAAAATAGATACTACTAATACAAAGATGGTATTGTCGATAAAAACATCTAATTTAGGTGAAGTTGATGGATATTTAACAATGAGAGAAAATAGAATAGATGTAAATTTAAAATGTGATGATAAATATACGGTTGTTTTAGAGAATCATAAAAAAGGACTTATTGATGGTCTTGCAACTTTAGGAGTATATGTAAGCGTTAAAGTTGATGCAAAAGAACAACGTGCAGATATTGTGAGTACAAGAGCTTTTTTCAATGATGTAACAATATCAGCTATAGATACTAAGGTTTAAATTATATATTAAGGTTATTAAATGATAGTGCTGAATAAATCCAGATAGATATTTTACAAGTATAATAGTCGTAAGTAAAAAATATATTTTGTACTATGAATTTTACAATTATAATCTAAAAATGAAATAGTGATTTCAAAATAAATTTTCGCATGTTAATTGAAATATATATATTAGTATTTGTACTAAATTTAATTATAGAGTAAAATTAAATCAATTATAATCTAAGATTATAATTGTAGATAATTGTTTTATATATGAAATGATCTAGAGAAGTATTAACTTATTATGAAAATAGCTTGAAGTTTATATAATTTATAATTACTTTATGAAGGGGAGAAAATAATGAATCAGAGGAAAAAGGCAGCTGCATTAAAATATGAATTCAATAGTGATGCGCCAACAGTGGCTGCATCAGGTATGGGTTACATTGCGGATAAAATAATAGAAAAAGCTGAGGAAAATGATGTTCCTATAGTATATAATAAGGAACTTACGGATTTGTTATGTAATGTTGATGTTGGAACGGAGATTCCAGAAGAATTATATGAAGCTGTTGCCCATGTAATAGCGTTTATTACTGATCTGGATAAGAAGAGATAAGACAAAAGAGAAAGGTGAAAATTTAATGGCACTTTATACTATTTCAGATTTACATTTAGGATTTAATGTTGAAAAACCTATGGATATATTCGGTGATAAATGGAAAAATCATTGTGATAAAATAAAAGAAAATTGGCTTTCTAAGATAACTAATGATGATATGGTTCTTATAGCAGGTGATATATCATGGTCTTTAAAAGAAGAAGACAGCATATATGATCTAGATTGGATTAATGAACTTCCAGGAAAGAAGATTATAAGTAAAGGCAATCATGATTATTGGTGGAACAGCATTTCAAAGTTAAATGCAATGTATGAAAACACAAAATTTCTTCAAAATAACTTTTATGTTTATGAAGATTATGCTATCTGTGGAACAAGAGGATGGATATGTCCAGGTGGTGATAAATTTACATTAAAGGATGAGAAAATCTATAAAAGAGAGCTTATAAGACTTAAATTATCATTAGATGCGGCAAGGAAGCAAGGATTTGAAAAAATAATAGTCATGCTTCATTATCCACCAACTAATGAGAAATTTCAAAAATCTGATTTTGTTAACATAATAGAGGAATATAGTGTTGAAAAGGTCATATATGGTCATTTACATGGTCCTGTATTACAAGGAAAATTGTTAAATGGATTGTGGGGAAATGTTGAATATATTTTAACATCAGCAGATTATATAGATTTTAACCCTAAGAGAATTCTTTAGCGATTTTTTACAAACAATAGGATACCACCTAGCTTTAGAGGTGGTATCCTATTATTTTAAATAGAAAAATTAAATTTCTGATAATTCACTTGAAAGAGCTTGAATTTCATTACATTTTGAATCAATTGTAGATGCAATTTCGCTAGTAAGTAATTCGTGTTCTGCATAATTCTTTTCTAGACTATCAACACATGAAATAACTGTATCTTTAGCTTCATAAGCAGTAACTAGATTAGTTATACAAGTATTAATTTCATCAGCTGCATTTTCGATTGATGATTTTATATCTGAAAAACTAGTTTTAGCATCAGATAATGAGTTATGCTGAATTTTTAATGCAGAGTTACCAGTATCCATAGCTTTAGATGTTCTCATGATATCTTCTTTAATTTCATCAAGAATTTTAGTTATGCTTTTTACTGCTGATTCTGAATTTTCAGCAAGACGTTTTACTTCTCCAGCAACAACAGAAAAACCTTTACCAGCTTCTCCCGCTCTTGCTGCTTCAATAGCTGCATTCAAAGATAATAGATTAGTTTGATTAGCTATTTGACTGATAGAATCTGTAATTAGATTAACTGATTCTAACTTTGATACTAATGAATTAACAGTAGAATTGGACACAGTAAAAGAGCTTTCAAGATCTTTTAGAGAAGTATCAAGGTTATCAATTACATTCAATCCTGAATCAGCAATCTTTTCTGAATCTAACACTTTTATATGAACATTTGTAATATTTTCTGCTAAACCTTCCATACTTGAACTGAAGCCAGTTAATATATTTTTTGTGTTAGAAAGTTCTTTTGAATTGTTATTTGTAGAAGTTGTTAACAATGAAACAGAATCAGATAGTGTTTTTAATGAATCGTTTATATTTTCTGTTTTATTTTTTAAAATGTTAACCTTATCAATTGTAGCTGAATTTAGACTTTCATCATTTTGTTCTTGTGCCATTTCAATTTCTGTGTTTAGATTTTTTTCTTCAATTTGGTTATTTGTTGTTTTTTTCTTTTTAAAAATATTCATTAAATATACCTCCTGCTATGTAACAATAGTAGCTTACTTATTTTTAATTAAATCTTTAATTGTTCGGGCCATTTCTTTAACCCTATGAGAAGCATTAGTGTTAACTATAGTTTTTGAAAGCCACAATAAAGCTTCATCTTCATTTCCAACCCTTCGATTTAGGTCTCCAATAAGATATGTTAAGGAATCTCTTTGAAGTCCATATATAGGGAATGGTTCATTTTGATATGCATTTCTAAATCCTTCTAATGCTTGTCTTAAAAATGACATTTCAGAAACATTATCATTTAAAAGCCTAAACATCCATGCTATTTTTAGTGAAATCATAGCTTTTGTACTGTCATGACTTGAAGTCAGAACAGCATTTAAAAGCGCTAGTTTATAGCGTTCAATGGCATTTTTTTCATCCGCTATTCTAGGATAGCTTCTAGGGATCCATTTTGGTGTTACGTTACTCATAACGAGTTCTTTTCTGTAGTTTCTGATATTTTCAAAATCAGACTTCAGAGCAGCATAACCACATGAATTACATAACCATACATCATAAAAATAAGGATTAACCTTAGGACTATATCGTATAAAGAAATCTGAATCCTTGGAGTCTATTCGTGGCGTTTTTGATTTCACGCATGTTGCTTTAAAAGTAGAATTACATACAGGACAAGTTACTGTCTTATCAAATAAATAATTACGTACATCATCTGTCATCATAAAGTTACCTCAAAGTAATAAAAAATATATATATATTTAATTATATCATAATTAAGAAAATTAATAATGTATATTAAAAAAATAAAGGAATATTTTGATTAATCATTATACATAATTTAAACTTTTTGCTATAATAGTAAAGAATGATATGATAAAAAGGGTGATATCAATGGCTATAAATGATTGGAAGAATTTCTTAATGCCTTATGAACAAGCAGTTGATGAGTTAAAGGTTAAATTAAGATCAATTAGAAAAGAATATAGAAAAAAAAATGAATACTCACCTATAGAATTTGTTACAGGGAGAGTAAAAGAAGTTTCAAGTATGCTTGAGAAAGCAAATAAGTTTGGTATACCTATAGATAGAATAAGATATGAACTTGAGGATATTGCTGGAATAAGAATAATGTGTCAATTTGTTGATGATATAGATACAGTGGTAGAACTGTTAAGAGGCCGTAGAGACATGCAAATTCTCTATGAAAAGGATTATGTAAGAAATGTTAAAGGCAGTGGATATAGAAGTTATCATATGATAATAAAGTATCCTGTTAATATGGCAGAAGGACCAGTAGAAATATTAGCAGAATTTCAGATAAGAACACTTGCGATGAATTTCTGGGCAACAATAGAACATTCATTAAATTATAAATATAAGCAGCATATACCAGAAAAGCTTAAAGAAAAGCTTAAACGTTCAGCTGATGCAGCATTTAGATTAGATGAAGAAATGCTTGAAATAAAGGATGAAATAAAGGATGCTCAAAAATTATTTGAAGTTAAGTCACATTTAATTACAAGTATTATGAATGCACTTTTAACACTTATGTCCTTAGGCAAACATGCAGAGGCATCAAGATATGAAAAGACACTTAATAAGCTTATAGAAGAAGGGGAAGTGTGGGAACTCAACAGTTTACTTTTTTCTGTTAAAAGAGAAATTGAAAGATATAAAGATTAGTAAGAGCTATGTTTAAGTTTTATCTTAAACATAGCTTTCTTTAATTTTTGGCGTAGTAGTAGAGAGTTGAAACATATATCTATCTATAAAAACATTTCTGTAGTAAACTAAGTTTAATAAAAAAAGGAGGAGAATTACATGAAAAAGGATGAAATATTATTGAAGTTAAAAAATAATCCAGAATATATAAAAGAAATAGAAGATTGTGATAATGAATTTAAATTATTTATTATAAAAAATAATGGAACAAATATAAAGTATATAGAGAATCCAGAAAAGGATCTTCAAATAGAAGCTATAAAAAGAAGTCCGTTAGCAGCTAAATATATTATTAATATGGATGAAGATGTAGCTATTATGTGTGTAAAAAGTGCATGGAACTCATTAGAATACATAAAAATAAAAACACCTAAAGTTATTGAGGCAGCAGTAAGAACTAAGGGATGGGCAATACAGTTTATTGAAAAGCCAAGTGAAGAACTTCAGATTATTGCGGTGAGTAGAGACTATGATGCAATAAAATATATAAAAGACCCAAGTGAAAAAGTTCAGCTTAAAGCAATACAAACATATTATGCAGCGATTAAATTTATAAATAAACCTACACTTAAGGCAAAGATAGAAGCTATTAAATCTAATGGTGAAGCTATAAATTATATGAATAATTATGATTTAGATGAAATTAAGCTGTTTATAGAAGCTAATATTAATGTAGTAAAATATATTTACGAAAGTATTGATGTTGATTTAGTTGTAGAAGTATTAGTAAATCTAGTTAAAAAAGAAGATATAAGCAGGGCGTATATAAGAGACTTCTTAGAACTTGAAATACTAGAAATGGATAAAATTAATTTTATTAGGGAATATGGCAGTAAGAATGCAAAGAAATTTTTAGTTGATTATAAGCTGTCAATATAGAACGAGGAAAGGTGAGGAAAATGAATTATTCAGAATGTATAAATGCTGTCAGTTTAGTACTTGAATCAAATGAAGTACCATTGATAATTGGAGAAAGTGGTATAGGAAAAACTTCTCTAATTAAATATATAGCAAGAGATAATGGTTATTATCTTGTTACTATAGATGCAAATCTTCTAAAGGAAGGTGAAATAGGAGGACTTCCTATTGTAAATAATAATACTACTGTTTATGCAACACATCATAAACTTGTTGAAATAGATAGGATTTTAAAAGAAGCTGAAACAGCACAGGTTATATTATTTATAGATGAATTAAATAGATGTGATCATTCAGTTGCTCAAGAATTAATGAATTTAATATTAAATAGAGAAATAAACGGATATGTTTTAAATGAGAGGGTAAAAGTAATTGCAGCTATGAATCCTTCAAGTAGAAACGATGGTTTTTATAATAGTCAATATGAAGTTGTTGATTTAGACCCTGCACAAGAAGATAGATTTGTATGGATTCAACTTGATTCAGATATTAAGGAATGGATAAGATGGGGAATGAGCAAAGAAGGAAATATAAATGAACATATAATAGAATTTCTTTCAGTATTTCCACAGTATCTTCATACTCCAGACAGCAGTGAAACAATTAAAGCTACGCCTAGAAGTTGGGAAAGAGTATCAAAGTCATATGATATTTACATAAAGAATAAAGATAGATATCCCTTTGAAACATTGTTAAATGTAGTTAAAGGAAATGTAGGTTCAAGTATTACAAATGATTTTAGTAGTTTTATTATGAATCTAAAAAAACCATTAATTAAAGTTGATGATATATTTGAAAATGATGTACTTGAATTTGAATTAAAGGAAAAAATACAAAAGGAAAATCATTCTAGATTGTATATATTAGTAAAAAATGCTGTTAACTATTTAAAAGAAAATAATAGCGAAAGAAATTTAAATTTATTTTCTGAATTGCTTGATTTATATCCAAGAGATTTAAGGCTTGGAATAATGAAAGAGATAAAACGAGACTATAGAGAAAGTATTTATGAAAAACTGCTTGATAATGACAAGTTCTTAGAAGCATTCTTTAATATTTTTAAATAAGATATATTTTTATTGATAATTAATGGTGAAGTTAGTATATGATTTTAGTATTAATTATAAAGTTCATAAAATGAAATAGTTAATTAAGAAAAAGGGGTGATTTATGTGGATTTTAATGAAGAAAGAGAAGAACTTCTAAAAGAAGTTTTTCTAATGGATGAAAAGAAAAAATGTGGAGATTTTTATAAAAGAAGATTTTTTGATATTGTTGAAAAGGTCATACTATTTCTTCTTCAAGGACAGGATGCTTTTTTTGGACAATTTATGCTTAGTATAAAACGTGAAATAAGGTTTGACATTAAGGTTCCAATTGCAACTATTCCAAAACGTGATGGCTTCAATATGTATTTTAATCCTTTTTTCTTTCTTAACTGTACTAAGAGAGAAATGGCTGCTTTGTTAAAGCATGAGATATATCATATAATGAATCTTCATTTTGAACGAGAAAAACAGCTTAAAAATAGATTTAGCAAAGAGGCTGTTGGAGTGGCATTAGATATTTCAATAAATCAGTACATAAAGGATCTTCCTGGTTATAGCAGAAAACTTGAGGCTATAAATATGGAGCATAATTTAAATTTAGCGGAAAATAGAAGTGTTGAAGAGTATGCAGAGGAAATCTATAAATCTATCAAATCTAGAATAAAAAAAGATAAATTTAATGAAAATGGAAATGAAGAATTTCTTGTTGAAATGGATAAAGCTCATGAAATATGGGATGAAATTGATATAGATGAAGAAAGTATCAACTCATTAACTAAAAAAACAGCAATAAGTGCATATAATAAAAATACTCCTGAAGGGCTTGAAAAAATAATACTTGCATATGATGAAAAGCCAGAAATTTCATGGGAGCTAGTATTGAAAAATGCAATACCAGCAATGAAGTCAGGATATAAAAAAACTATTGTAAGAAGAAACAGAAGACAGCCTGAGCGTTTTGATTTAAGAGGAACTCTACCTAAAAATGAAGCAGAAGTAGTTGTTGCAATAGATATAAGTGCAAGTATGAAAGATGATGAAATGAAAAAAATTCTTATCGAGATATTAAGTATAACTCATGCTTCAAAAAATAAAGTTACAGTAATTGAATGTGATAATGAAATAAGAAAAGTATATAAACTTCGTAGTGAGAAAGATATTCAAAAAAGATGTAGAGAAAATGGATCTACATTGTTTTCACCAGTATTTAAGTATATAAGAGATAAAAACCTGAAAAACTGTATATTAGTATATTTTACTGATGGAGTTGGTGAAAAAGAATTAGAAATTAAGCCTTTTAATAAAAAAACATTATGGGTAATCTGTGGAGATGATGAATTATCTTTAAAAGAATCTTATGGTGAAGTAAAAAGAATACATAGAGAAAAATATGAAAAGCTTGAAGGGAATATAGGTCTTCAGATGGTCAATGAAGTTATACATGATTGGGCGAGATAAGATATGCAAATGAGATAACATATGTTAAAATAAACGTGATTTATAAAATTTATATGTTGTATTTAGTAATTGATTAAAAATAAATACATAACTTTAAAAATATAGTGCATACATAGATTTACTAAGTACAATATATATAATTTATTTAGGTAACATTAATTAATAAAGAAAGGTTGGGTGTTTTTGAAAATAAAACTAAAAAGCAAGGATTGGATTGTTTTGCTTTCTGTAGTATTGGTTGTAAGTATAATAACTAATATTTATTCTGCATGTAAAATATATAGTTACAAATATAATATTGGCCAGGAATCTTATGTTGAAATAGAAGAGATAAGACAAAGAAATGAAGGAATTATGGATATATTAAATACAAGTTTAGATAGTGGCAGCATAAGAAATGAAGAAATTTTGAAACTATATAAGAATTATGATGTTATTGCAAGTGACGTTATAAAACTGTGGGAACAGTATGCAGATTATACTCAGCGTTCAGTATCAATTTTTGCAAAGAACATAGAGTCTGATAAGGTAATACAAAAAGATATTCATGGAAAAATAAAAGAATATATGTTATCGACTTTAAGTAAAGAAATGAAAAATGAGCAGAGTAAGCTTATTTTAGAAGACAGAGACTTGGATTGTTTTAAAGCAATGGAGGATATGTCAGTGAGAATATATGAATATTTCAATGACTTCAATGGAAATATGCTAAATGGACATAGTGGAGAAAGTAAACAAAAGAAAGTTATAAGAAATCATTACTGGATTGATATGCTTAACGGTATATATGACATAAGCAATGACTATATTGAAGTAGAATGGAACATAGAGGCAGAAGATCAGCTTGCAGCTGATGTCTATAGCTAAAGATTTTATATGCTAATAATTAAGAAAAAATATTCTAATTAAGTTTAATTTTATATAGAAGAAAAAGTCATACATAAATAAGTTTTATGTATGACCATAACTGTTAATAGTTAGCTTTTAAAAGCTAACTATTGGATTAGTGGCATCCGCTACAAGAACCACCACATCCGCCTTCAGGCTGGATTACAGGTTTTAGGCTTAAGCCATTACCTTCATTTTCTTCAGATGAAAGTATTATAAATCCACCGAATTGATCAATTAAAGTTTTTTCATAAATAAATGAAATATCATGTATCTTTTCAACTTCGTCTGCATCAGTTGCTTGAGAAATTGAAATATTAAATATTGGACCGCTGCACGCGAATCCAGCAAAATTTATTCTAATATTAAAATCAGTTATGTTATTTTCTTCTAAAAATCCTTTAAACTCATTGTAAGCTTCTTCGCTTATAGTAATGTTTTTCATAATTAACACCTACTTTTAATAAAGTTAATGACAAAAGTCATTGTAAAATTAGTATAGCATATAAAATGTAAAATAAAAAGACAAATTAAAATATGAAATTATAATTACTTTTATACTACATATGACAAAAAAAGTAATACATATATGATATAATTTTTTATTAATAGATTAATAAAGTTTGAATATTGCGAGAAAGGATTTTTTTATGAAACCATATAACAAAGAATATATTCTTAAAATTTTAAAAGAATATAATAATGCTATAAAAGATGGGAATAAGGGTTTATATAAAATAGATAGAAGAATATTTAAGAAAAAAGATATTCATGGATATATGTATAAAAATATTGAAGAATATAATATAGAAATAGTGGAACTTCTAAAAGAGGATAAGTGTGTTATGAGAATTGATCCAAGAGAGATAGAAAGTTCCTATGAAGCTATATGCTATGCTCGTGGAAAAGTTGGAATAGTTGGACTTGGACTTGGATATGTTGCTTTAGAAATGGCAAAGAAAGAAAATGTAAGTGAAGTTATTGTTTATGAGACGAGTCAAGACATAATTGATTTGTACAGGGATAATTTTAAAGAAAATAAAAAGATAAAAATAATATGTACAGATGCATTCAAAGCGGAGAGCGAAAAGTTTGACTTTTTTTACGTAGATATATACAATTATTCTTTAACATTAAAAGTAGTTAAGGATTATAAGAAGTTTATGAAGCTTCATGAAATTGAGGAGTATTCTTTTTGGGGAATGGAGCATTTTATGCTTAGTTGTAAATATGAGGATATATTATGGGTTTATGTGCCAGAAAATTGGGTTGGCATGTGTAAAGATTTATATACAGAACTTCAATCGTCAGGTTATATTAAAAGATATAAACCTTTAAATGAGAATAAAGTTACAAAAATACTATATGAGTTCAAGGAAATATTAAATTCAGATATGTAAGGAATGAAGAAAATGATATTATCAGGAAAAGAAATTTTAAAGAACATAGGAAAATATATATTAATCGAACCTTTTGATGAAAACAGGATTAATCCAAATAGCTATAATTTATCATTATTTAATGAACTATTAGTTTATGAAAATAATGTATTGGATATGAAGACTCCAAATCCAACTAAAAAGATTGTTATACCAGAAGAAGGATTATTATTAGAGCCAGGTAAACTATATTTAGGAAGAACTAATGAATTTACAAAAACAGAAAAATTTGTACCAATGCTTGAAGGACGTTCATCTACAGGAAGACTTGGATTATTTATTCATGTTACAGCAGGTTTTGGAGACATTGGATTTGCAGGATACTGGACTCTTGAAATATTCTGTGTTCAACCTATAAGAATTTATCCTAATGTTGACATATGTCAGATTTATTATCATGATATTCATGGTGAATATGATTTATACAATAGTGGGAAATATCAAAATAATACTGGTATACAGCCAAGTTTAATGTATAAGGATTTTGAAAAATAAATACATTATTTATAACTGTCAGATTTTATTCTGGCAGTTTTTTCTTTTAGTTTATTTAGTAATAAATCACAAAACTATTTGAATTTATTACAAAATAAGTTAAATAATGTTGACTTGGGTGGGCATTAAAATTAATATAAATTATGCATAAAGATATGTTTAATTAACCTGCCAGTATAGGAGTTGATATTTTTGATTAAAGTATGTAATTTAACCAAGGAATTTAAGACAAATAAGAAGTATCCAGGATTTAAAGGTGCTATAAAATCTTTATTTTCAACAGAATACACAGTAACAAGTGCTGTAGATAATATGAATTTTGAAATTGAAGAAGGAGAAGTTGTTGGATATATAGGTTCAAATGGTGCAGGAAAATCTACAACAATAAAAATGATGACAGGAATTTTAACTCCTACAAGTGGAAAAGTTGAAGTGAATGGCATAATTCCATATGAAAATAGAACAGAAAATGCAATGAATATAGGTGTAGTTTTTGGACAAAGAACTCAGCTATGGTGGGACTTGCCTTTAAGTGAAACCTTTTCTCTACTTCGAGATATTTATAGTGTTTCTTCAGAAGACTTTAAAGAAAGAATGAAATTTTTTAATGAGGTTCTAGAAATAGATGAATTTATGTTAAGACCAGTAAGAACCCTTTCATTAGGACAAAGAATGAGAGCAGACCTTGCGGCATCACTAATCCATAATCCCAAAATTCTTTATCTTGATGAGCCTACCATAGGACTTGATGTTGTTGTAAAAGAAAAAGTTAGAAATGCAATAAAGCAAATAAATAAGAAATATAATACAACAGTTATATTAACTACACATGACCTTGAAGATATAGAAGAATTATGTGACAGGATAATAATAATTGATAAAGGTGTAAAGATTTACGATGGAAGTTTAAGCGAAATAAAAGAGAAGTATGGATATATGACTAATGTATCTATATTAATTAAGAAAAACGAATTAGAAGATAAGATAAATATTAATTCTTATTTTAATCTAGATAATAATGATTTGAATCTAAGTGATGAGGATGGAAAAATAAATATAACATTCAATAAGAATAAGATTTCACAAATGGAGATAATTCAATACTTTATGGAAAATTATATACTTCAAGATTTTTCTGTAAAGGAAACAAGTATTGATGACATTATAAAAAAAATATATAGAAAAGAGGTATAATATATGAAAAAATCATTAAGCATTAAATCATATTTTACCTTTACCAAAAACGTTTTTCAAAGAAATATTGCATATAAGGCTAATACAATAATGTTTGTATTAGGAGATACTATGATCTTGGCTGTCACGTACTATCTTTGGAAAGCTATTTATAGCAGTTCATCACAAGGAACTCTAAATGGGTTCTCTTATAATGACATGATAGTATATGTACTGTTATCATTTATCACTCAAGGATTGATAGGGACAGAAGTAGGCAATACAATATCAAGGGAAGTGAGGAATGGATCAATAGCATCAAACCTTATAAAGCCAATAAGCTATGAAAAAAGAATGCTTTTTGAAGGCTTTGGAGGTATGCTTTATGGATTTATTTTAGTATTTATAATAGGATTTACAGCAGTTTTAATTATTGCTATGAAAACACAAATAGGACTTACAATTCCTAATGTAATTATGTATTTTTTGAGTGTAATACTATCTTATTTTATAAATTTTTACTATAGCTATTCAATGGGGCTTTTAACATTCAAGATAACAAATATGTGGGGGGTAAATCAGATAATGCAAGCGGTTACAGCACTTTTTTCAGGTGCACTTGTACCAATAGCATTTTTTCCTAAAGTTGTACAGAATATATTTGATTTCTTTCCTTTCAAATCAATAATATATACACCTTGTATGATTTTTGAAAACAAGTTAAGTTCTTATGAAATATGCATAGCATTTGGAAGACAGATATTTTGGGTTATAGTCATGATGATTATAGGAAAAGTTATGTATAAGGCTCTGGTAAAGAACTTAACCATATTGGGAGGTTAATATTATGATGAGATATATTAGATTATATAATAAGTTTTTTCAGCAATACATTAAAGTTCTCATAGAATATAGAGCAAGTTTAGTTCTTGGACTTATAGGATTTCTTTTGGTTCAATTTACAGGAATAATATTTATTCAGCTTATATTTAATTCAGTTCCAACATTAGATGGATGGGGATTTTATGAAATATTATTTATATACGGAATGGCTCAGATACCTAGGGGAATAGACCATGTCTTTACAGATTATCTGTGGATTTTTACATGGAAGACTATTGTTGAAGGAGAGTTTGACAGATATCTTTTACGTCCTCTTAATCCATTATTTCAGGTTATATCTGAAAGTGTACAACCTGATGGACTTGGTGAAATAATAGTTGGAGTTATGCTTACGGTATATTCATCAGCAAAATTAGGGATACAATTCGGAATAAAAAAATTAATAATATTAGTTGTAGTTATAATATTTTCTACAATTATATATTCAGCAATAAAGCTTGCAGTAGCATCAATAGCATTCTGGACAAAATCATCCTTTTCATATTTATTTATGACATATCAGATTAGTTCATTTGCAAAATATCCAATTGGTATATATCCTAAGGTTATTAAATTCATATTAATAGGAATAATACCATTTGCTTTTACTGGATATTATCCTGCAGCATATTTCCTTGGAAAAGAATCTTTTCAAGTAGGAGTATTGCTTACTGTTATTATTTCATTAATATCCATCACAGTAGCATATAAAATATGGACAATTGGAATAAGATCATATGAAAGTGCAGGTAGTTGATATTTTAGAAAGACGTTATATGAAATAAGTTGAATATTTAGAATTTAAATTATAAATATTCAAAAGCTTGTGTAGAAATTTTAAAGATTTTTATTTTAGCAGATGATATGCTTCTGAGGGCTATGAAATCTTTGATAGTCAAGAATACAGAATATAATTTAGGGAATTTTTTGAACTTCTCGAAAAGCTTAAAGAAATATCTTATAAAAAAAGGGATATGGCATCTGCCATATCCCTTTTTAATATCTAATACTATTTAACAACTATATTAACAAGTCTACCTTTAATAACAATAACTTTTACTATATTTTTTCCATTAGTATTTTCTTTAATAGTTTCATTTTCTAATGAAGCTGCTTTTATACCTTCTTCATCTAAGCTAGAAGAAACCATGATTTTTGCTTTGATTTTACCATTAACTTGAATTGCTATTTCAACTTCATCTTTAATTAGAGCAGAGGGATCAAACTCTGGTAATCTTTCATTGAATACACTTGAAGTATTTCCTAGTTGATTCCATTGTTCTTCAGCAAAGTGAGGAGCAAATGGTGCTAATAGTTTGATGTAATCAGTTATAGTTTCTTTTAAGAATTCTGGATTCTTAACATTTTCGTGAAGATATTTATTAAGGGCATTTGTAAGTTCCATAAGTCTTGCTATTGCAGTATTAAATTGCATTTTATCTGTATCTTCAGTTACACCTTTTATTGCAGTGTGTTTCCAGAAGTTTAATTCTTTTTCTGCAGAATCTACAGTTGTTTTTATGTTTTCTGTAGAGTTTATAACTTCTCTGCATGATTCTAATATTCTTTCGATTCTTTCAATGAACTTAGAAACAGATTTAATACCATCATCACTCCAAGCTCCACCTTCTGTGTAAGCAAATCCAAACATTAAATACATTCTGAATACGTCAGCACCGTATTCTTTTATATATTCATCAGGAGAAATAGTATTTCCTTTAGATTTACTCATCTTTAATCCATCTGGTCCTAAGATTAATCCTTGGTGAGTTAAACTTTTAAATGGTTCATCAAAGTTTAAGTAGCCCATGTCTCTTAAAGCTTTAGTTATGAATCTTGCATATAGTAAGTGCATACATGCATGTTCTGGTCCACCAACATATTTATCAACAGGAAGAATCTTATTGATTAATTCAGAATTAAATGGTGCATCTTCATTTTTGTTATCTGGATATCTTAAGTAGTACCAAGAAGAACATACAAATGTATCTAATGTATCAGCTTCTCTCTTTGCAGGTTTCCCACAACAAGGACAAGTTGTATTTATGAAATCTTCAGATTTACCAAGTGGAGATTTACCATCTGGAGTAAATTCTACATCATATGGAAGTTTAACTGGAAGATCCTTTTCTGGTACTGGAACTATTCCGCAATCATCACAGTATATTACTGGAATTGGAGCACCCCAATATCTTTGTCTAGATACAAGCCAGTCTCTTAATCTGAAGTTAACCTTCATAGCACCAAGCTTATCTTTTTCAAGTTCTTCAACGATAGCCTTTTTAGCATCAGCAGTAGTTAAACCATCAAATTTACCAGAGTTAACAAGTATTCCGTGTTCGCAGAATGGAAGTTCTGGTTCATTACCAGCCTTATCAGTTATAACTCTTTCAATTGGTAAGTTGAATTTGCTTGCAAAAGCAAAATCTCTTTCATCGTGTGCAGGAACAGCCATAACACATCCTGTACCATATGTAGCTAATACATAGTCAGCAATCCATATTGGAACTACTTTGCCGTTAATAGGGTTTATAGCATATGATCCAGTGAATACACCAGTTTTTTCTTTAGAAGAAGATTGTCTTTCAATATCAGATTGTTTAGCAGCTTCTTCTTTATAGTTTTCAACAGCTTCTTTATTTTCAGCAGTTGTAAGCTCATCAACTAATTTGTTTTCAGGAGCTAAAACAACATAAGTTACTCCGTTTAAAGTATCAACTCTTGTAGTGAATACATCAAATTCAAGATCTGAATCTTTAACTTTGAAGTTAACTTGAGCACCATAAGATCTTCCAATCCAGTGTTTTTGCATTGACTTAGTCTTTTCTGGCCAGTCTAAATCATCAATCATATCAAGTAATTCATCTGCGTAATCTGTTATTTTAAAGAACCATTGAGTAAGATCTTTTTTAGTTACTAATGATCCACATCTTTCACATTCACCATCAACAACCTGCTCATTAGCTAAAACTGTGTTACATGATGGACACCAGTTAACAGGAGCATTCTTTCTGTAAGCTAAGCCTTTCTTATATAATTGAAGGAATAACCATTGAGTCCATTTATAATAATCAGGAAGGCAAGTAACAACTTCGTTTTCCCAGTTGAACATAGCACCCATAGATTTTAATTGCTTTTCCATAGTTTCGATATTTTTTAAAGTTGAATCATGTGGATGGATACCAGTTTTTATTGCATAATTTTCTGCTGGTAATCCAAATGCATCAAACCCCATTGGCTGAAATACATTGTATCCTTGCATTCTTTTAAATCTAGCCCATGAATCCGTTGGACCGTAGTTGAACCAATGTCCAGCATGTAGTTGAGCACCTGATGGATAAGAGAACATTTCTAATGTATAAAGTTTCTTATCAGTATTTTCAGGATTGAATTTGTAAGTTTCATTTTCTTCCCAGATTTTTTGCCATTTTTCATCGATTTTAGTACTATACTTTGACATTCTTTACCTCCAAAATTTATTTAGTGTGCAGTTAACAGTTATCAGTTTAAAAAAATCACATAAATCTTAACTAAAGAATGATTTTTAAAAAACTGTTTGCCTGATAATATTAAATGCATACTTATATTTTTGTTTAATTTAAAATAAAAAAAGCCCTCATCTCAATCAAGAGACGAAAGCGTTATTCCGTGGTACCACTCTTATTAGAAGACTTACTTAATAAATAAATCTTCTCACTTGAATACTATAACGGGTTATCCCGTATCTGCTTCTAAACAGATAAGCTCATAGACAAGTTCACAATAATATAACGTTATTTTACACCAACCAATAACTCTCTAAAGATATACAAACTGTTACTACTCCTACTCATAGCTTAATATGTAATTTTAGACTCATTATATATTAAAATTTGTAAAAAATCAAGGAGAAGAAATAAGAAAGAAAGTATTTATTATTATGTAAAAATAGCGTAAATTTTAAGAATATAAAAATTAATTACAGTTCTAATCTGTGATAAAATAGTAATTATATGATATATTAGAAACATATAATTACTAGAATTGTATTTTAAGTAATTACGAAGGAAGGATGGGAATATGCATATATATTATTGGGTAGCTATTGCTGTTGTAGTGTTAAACATAATTTTTTCATTATCTTTAATATTTATAGAGAGAAAAGATCCGACAACAACATGGGCATGGTTACTTATTTTACTTGTTTTGCCAGGAGTTGGATTTGTATTATATTTAATGTTTGGTCAGAATTTAAGCAGACAGAAAATTTTTAAGGATAAAATTATTTCAGATGAAAAAAAGAGAATGGCAAGCAATCAAGATGAAAAGCTATTTTCTAAACATAGCGGTGGTGATAAGTTTAGTGATCTTCAGAGAATGAATTTTAATAATTCAGGTTCAAAATATACAGTGAATAATGCTGTAGATGTTTATGTTAATGGTGAAGATAAATTTAAACAGCTTATAGAAGATATAAAAAATGCTAAGAGTTACATACATGTTGAGTATTATATTTTTAAAAAGGATATTATAGGAAAGAGAATTATAGATGAGTTAACTAAAAAGGCAAAAGAAGGACTTGAAGTAAGACTTTTAGTAGATGCCATGGGTTCAAGGTCTCTTACCAAGAAGACATTAAAACATTATATAGAGGCTGGAGGAAAGTTTTCTTTGTTCTTCCCAGGAATTTTACCACATGTAAATACACGTATTAATTATAGAAATCATAGAAAAATTGTAGTTATAGACGGAGTATATGGTTATGTTGGTGGTTTTAATGTTGGAAAAGAATATATAAATCAAGATCCTGAATTTGGTTTTTGGCGCGATACTCATGTAAGAATAAAGGGTGATGCGGTAAATGATTTAAATGAAAGGTTTTTATTGGATTGGTGTTACGCATCAGAAGAGAATATAAAAGATTTTGATAAGTATATCAATGAATATAAAGATCAATGTGGTGATGTGTCCATGCAGATAGTAACAAGTGGACCAGACCATAAAGAAGAATATATAAAAAATGCTTACATAAAGATAATAAATAATGCCAAAAAGAATGTTTATTTAGAAACACCATACTTTGTTCCTGATGCACCAGTTTTAGAAGCGTTGAGAATATCAGCATTATCAGGAGTTGATGTAAGAATAATTATACCAGGCAAGGCAGATCATTTCTTTATGAAGTGGGCAGCCAGTTCATATATAGGTGAACTTCTAGATGCTGGTGTTAGGGTGTATAGTTATAATAATGGTTTTATTCATGCTAAAACAATGGTTTCTGATAGTGGCGTTATGAGCATTGGAACAGCAAATATGGATATTAGAAGCTTTAAGTTAAATTTTGAAGTTAATGCATTTATTTATGACGATAGAATTGCATTAGATGGAGAAGAACAATTTAGAAAAGACATGGCGTTCTCAGAAGAGATAACAAAGGAAACATATAATAACAGAAGTTTATTACTAAGAATTGAAGAGTCATTAATTAGATTAGTGTCTCCTATACTTTAACTTTAAAATTAATTTTAAAAGCAGTTATGAATTTTGATAGTTAACAAATTCATAACTGCTTTTATTAATCATATAAACAATTCATAGTGTTTTATAAAAATAAAAACTAGGTTATAATAAAAATATAAACAATAACAGAGGTGGAATATGGATAATCTAAAAGAAATTAGATGGAAGCAGAGATTTGAAAATTTTGAAAAGACTTATAAATTATTAAAGAAGTATTCAAGTCAATCTATTTCTACAGAATTAGAAAAAGCAGGAATGATACAATTCTTTGAGATGGCTTTTGAACTTGCTTGGAAAGTATTGAAGGATTACTTAGAAAGTGAAGGATATATGGTTAAAAGTCCAAGAGAAACTATAAAACAGGCATTTCAGATTGGTTTGATAGATAATGGTCATGTATGGATAGATGCATTATCGGATAGAAATTTGACTGCACATACATATGATCAAGAATTAGCATCTAAAATGACACATGAAATAATATCAATTTATCTTCCAGAGCTTGAAAAAATGTATGATAAGTTATCTAAGGAGTTATAGCAATGTATGGGCTTTTAGAAAGAGATATAAGATATATAAAAAAAGCATTAGAACAGTGTGAAGAGATAGAAAAGGCTATAATTTTTGGAAGTAGAGCAATGGGGAATTATAAAAATGGTTCGGATGTTGATATTGCAGTTTTGGGAGAACTCATAAGCAATAATACCATTTTAAAATTGAATGATTATTTAAATGAGATTTATCCGTTGCCATATTTTTTTGATATAATAAATTATAATTCAATAACAAATGAAAATCTTAAGAAACATATAGATATTGAAGGTAAAATAATATACACAAAATAGATTTTTCATAGAGAGATGAATTAATAAATAATCATATAATAGTTAAAATAAATAAAAAAATATCAATATATATTGACAAAATATGATAGTTTGATATAATGTTAAAAAGACTAAAAATACAATGATTGGAGAAAAAACATGAAAAAGGATATTATAAAATCAGTTATGCAAAAACTTTATAGCTTTTTTTACTTTATGTTCTGGGGCTTTTATTTTAGCGCTGGCTATTTCTTTTGCAAAAAACTGAATAATAATATATCTTTAATGAGTGTTTAATCCACTATAGTTTATTTTTTAAAGAAAAAGAAACTTTATATTAAGTTATTATTTAGAGCTCATTAACGTGAGCTCTATTTTATTTTATAAAAATTTAAAGATACAACAAGTAAATAAGATATTAAAGCAGTTTATAAAAGAGATTGATACATAGTTAGAATATACTTTAAAAGCTTAAATGATAAATAAATTATCTAATCTAATAACTGTCAATTGTCAATTGTTAACTGTCCATTGAATTAAGGGGGCTTATAAAATGATAGTAGTATTAAAACAAAAAGCAAAAAAGGAACAAATAGAAAGATTAACAAAACAAATAGAAGCGAAGGGGTTAAAGGTTAATCCTGTTATAGGAACAGAAAAAAGTGTTTTAGGATTAGTTGGAGATACAACACAAGTAGATCCATCAAGTATTGAAGCAAGTGAAATAGTGGAAAGTGTAATGCATGTACAGGAACCATTCAAAAAGGCAAATAGACTGTTCCATCCAGAAAATACAATTGTTGATGTGAATGGTGTTAAAATTGGTGGAAAGAAAATTGCAGTTATAGCAGGACCATGTTCAGTTGAAAGTGAAGAACAAATTGTTGAAATTGCAAAAGAAGTTAAGGAATTAGGTGCTAATTTCTTAAGAGGGGGAGCATTCAAGCCAAGAACATCACCTTATGCATTCCAAGGATTAAAATATGAAGGACTTGAATTATTAAAGAAAGCAAAAGCAAAGACAGGACTTCCAATAGTTACAGAGTTAATGTCACCATATGATATCGAAACATTTGTAGAAAATGTAGATGTAATTCAAGTTGGCGCAAGAAATATGCAGAACTTTGATTTATTAAAGGAACTTGGAAAAACTAATAAACCAATACTTTTAAAGAGAGGTTTATCTGCTACAATAGAAGAGTGGTTAATGTCTGCTGAATATATTATGGCTGGTGGAAATGAGAATGTTATACTTTGTGAAAGAGGTATAAGAACATTTGAAACTTACACAAGAAATACATTAGATTTAAGTGCAGTACCAGCTGTTAAAAAGCTAAGTCACTTACCTGTAGTTATTGACCCAAGTCATTCGGCAGGTAAATACTGGATGGTTGAACCATTAGCTAAAGCAGCAGTAGCAGTTGGAGCAGATGGTCTTATAATTGAAGTTCATAATGATCCAGCAAATGCATTATGCGATGGACCACAATCAATTAAACCTGAGAAGTTTGCTAAGTTAATGGAAGAACTTAGAGTTATCGCAGGAGCGGTTGGAAGAGAAATTTAATCTAGTCAACAAGTAACAGTTAGTTTAGTTAACTGACAATTACTTAAACAGTTAACTGCTAACTAAATTAAGGAGGAGAGTAGTATGGAAGAATTAATTGTTGATTTAGGAGAAAGAAGTTATCCTATAATAATAAAAAAGGGATCTCTCAATGAAGTTAACATTGAGATAAAAAAAGTATTCAAAGGTAAAAAGATATTTATACTAACTGATAAAAATGTAGGTTCACATTATGGAGATAAGGTGAAGAGTAGGTTAATTAATGAAGGTTATGATGTTAGATTGATGGCTTTAGAACCAGGTGAAGAAACTAAGTCAATAAGCACGCTTCCTTTTGTATATAATGAATTATTAGATTTTAAACTAACAAGAAGTGATTTAATCATAACTCTTGGTGGCGGAGTAATAGGAGATTTAGGTGGATTTGTAGCATCTACTTTTTTAAGAGGTGTTGATTTTGTGCAAATTCCTACATCAATTCTTGCTCAAGTAGACAGTAGCGTTGGTGGAAAGGTTGCTGTAGATCTTGATAGAGGTAAGAATTTAGTTGGAAGCTTCTATCATCCAAAACTTGTTTTAATTGATCCAGAAGTATTAGAAACACTAGATGACAGATTCTATAGAGATGGTATGGCGGAAGTTATCAAGTATGGATGTATAAAGGATAGAGAATTTTTCTATTTCCTTAAAAATCTTAAAACAAAAGAAGAAGTTATGAATAATATAGAAAAAATCATATACAACTGTTGTTATATTAAGAAATGTGTCGTAGAAAATGATGAAAGAGATACAGGAGAAAGAATGCTGTTAAATTTCGGACATACTTTAGGTCATGCAATAGAAGCTTATTATAACTTTAAAAAATTTAGTCATGGTGAAGCTGTTGCAATAGGGATGTATATGATAAGCAAAATTTCAGAAGATAAAGAAATTACTGAACAGGGTGTTTCAAAAGATATTAAAGAAATATTGATTCAATATGGTCTTCCTTATGAAGTTCACATTGAAGAAAGTTCACAGATTATAGAAACAATATCATTAGATAAGAAAAATATTGATAATGTTTTAAAAGTTGTGTTACTTAAATCAATAGGGAAATCATTTTTAGAAAAAACTAATGTGGAATTCTTTAAATAGAGTGAGGTGCAATAATGGGAGATTATAAAGTTTATCCGAAGAAATTAAAAGGCGAGGTTAAAATCCCGCCATCAAAAAGTATGGCACACAGAGCAGTAATATGTGCAGCTTTGAGTGATGGTACTTGTAAAGTATCAAATATAGATTTTTCAGATGATATTATAGCTACAGTTGAAGCTATGAAATCATTAGGAGCAGTCATAGATAAAAAAGATGATTGTCTTGAAGTAATAGGTATAAAATCACCAGAAAATAAACTTAATAACAGTACAAGTGATGAGAGAATAATAGATTGCAATGAATCAGGTTCAACACTTAGATTTTTAGTTCCTATAGCGGCTTTATTTGAAGGTGTAAATAAGTTTGTAGGAAGAGGTAATCTAGGAAAAAGACCTCTTGATACATATTATGAGATATTTGATAATCAAGGAATTAAGTATTCTTATAAAGAAGGTATTCTTGATTTAAAAACTGAAGGAAAACTGAAATGTGGTGAATTTAAAGTTAAAGGAAATATAAGTTCACAGTTTATAACTGGTTTATTATTTACACTTCCACTTTTAGATGGAGATTCAAAAATAACAATAACTACAGAACTGGAATCTAAGGGATATATTGATCTTACTTTAAGTGCCATGAGATATTTTGGTATTGAAATAATAAATAATAATTATGAGGAATTCATAATAAAAGGAAATCAAAATTATAAGAGTATAGATTATAGAGTTGAAGGTGATTATTCTCAAGCAGCATTTTTCCTTTGTGCTGATGCAGTATTAAATGAAGTTGTGGTTAATGATCTTAATTTAAAGTCACTTCAAGGTGATAAGGAAGTTATAGATATATTAGAAAGAATGGGAGTTAATATAAAAGAGAATGGTAAAGGAATTATTGGAACTGTAGATAAGAAGCTGAAATCAACAATTATTGATGGTTCTCAATGTCCAGATATTATTCCTGTTGTATCACTTGCAGCATCTTTATGTGATGGAACTACAGAAGTCATTAATGCAGGAAGGCTTAGAATAAAAGAATGTGACAGACTTGCAGCAGTTACATCTGAACTTAATAAGCTTGGAGCAAAGATTACAGAAAAAGAAGATGGACTTATTATAGAAGGTGTATCAAAACTTAAGGGTGGATGCACAGTATGGAGTCACAAGGATCATAGAATTGCTATGACACTTGCAATTGCATCAACTATATGTGAAGAACCAATAATAATAAAAGATTATGAATGTGTTACAAAATCATATCCTGAATTTTGGAATGACTTTATAAGTTTAGGAGGTGCGTTAGATGAGTGGAATGTGGGGAAATAAATTAAAGGTATCTATTTTTGGTGAATCCCATGGAGCAGGAATTGGAATTACAATCGATGGACTTCCCTCTGGTATTGAAATTGACATGGAAGAAGTATTGAAGGAAATGGCAAGAAGAGCACCAGGTAAAAGCAGACTTTCAACTGCTAGAAAAGAAGGTGATCAGCCGGAAATATTAAGTGGGTTCTTTGAAGGAAAAACTACAGGTACACCTTTATGCGCTGTAATAAGAAATAGTGATCAGCATTCAAAGGATTATGGAAAGCTTAAAGATTTAATGAGACCTGGTCATGCAGATTATCCTGGTTTTATTAGATATAACGGTTTTAATGACTACAGAGGTGGGGGACATTTTTCAGGAAGAATAACAGCACCACTTGTTTTTGCAGGAGCTGTATGTAAGCAGATATTAAATATAAAAGGCATAAATGTTGGGGCACATGTTAAGAGTATTGGAACAATATATGATAAAAGTTTTGATGAAGTTGAACTAACAAAGGAACTTTTAGATAACTTAAAGATAAATGAACTTCCTTTATTATGTAGTGAAAAGGAAGAAATGATGAGAAATGCTATACTTGAAGCGAGAAGTGACTGTGATTCTGTTGGCGGAACAATAGAATGTACTGTAATTGGAATAGATGCAGGTGTTGGAAATCCATTTTTTGACTCAGTTGAATCAACTCTTGCTCACTTAATGTTTTCAGTTCCAGCAGTAAAAGGAATTGAGTTTGGAAAAGGATTTGAGATGAGTGAGCTTAGAGGATCTCAGTGTAATGATGAATATTATTATGATGGTGATAAGGTTAAAACTTATACTAATAATAATGGAGGAATTACAGGTGGAATAACAAATGGAATGCCAATATTGTTTAAGGTAGGAATAAAGCCAACTCCATCAATAGCTAAAAAGCAGAGAACTATTGATATTGAAGAAAAGAAAGAATCTGAACTGATAATTGAAGGAAGACATGATCCATGTATAGTTCAAAGAGCTGTTCCAGTCATTGAAGCTGTAACTGCAATTGGAATACTTGATTTAGTTTTGTAGGAGTAAGTATTATAAAGGAGAGAAACTTATAAAATGGCAGATTTAGATAGTTATAGAGTTCGAATCGATGAAATTGATAGAGAAATTACAAAGTTATTTGAAGAAAGAATGAATGTAGTTCTTAATGTTGCAAAATATAAGATGGAAAATAATCTTCCTATATTTAATAGGGGCAGGGAAGATGAAGTAATACAAAAGAATATAGGATATTTAGAAAATAAAGATTATTCTGGTGAACTTGAAGAGTTCTATAATGATTTAATGGAAGTATCAAGACATCTTCAAAAGAGAAAAATGCAGGAAGAAGAGAAAGCAAAAAATGCTGAAATAATAAATAAGTCAAAAGTATTAGATAAAGAAAATAATGTTGATAAAAAAATAGGCTTTTTTGGAGTTTCAGGATCATTTACTGAAGAGGCAATGCTTAAATACTTTGGAAATGTTAAAAATCCAAAAGCTTATGATGAATTTGAAGATGTGTTTTTAGCAGTTAAAAATAATGAAATAGATTATGGTGTAATACCTATTGAAAATTCTTCTACAGGTGCAATAGCTCAAGTATATGATCTTTTATCTAAATATGAATTTTATATTGTTGGGGAGCAGTGTATAAGAGCTGAACAAAATATCATAGGTGTTAAAGGTACAAAACTAGATGATATAAAAGAAGTGTATTCACATCCACAACCATTTGCTCAGAGTACTGAATTTCTAAAGTGTCATCCTGAGTGGAAGCTTATACCGTTTCATAGTACATCAGTAAGTGCAAAGTTAGTTAGTGATTTAAAAGAGAAATCAAAAGTAGCAATAGCAAGCAAAAGGGCAGCTGAAATTTATAAGCTGGATATAATAAAGGAAAATATAAATAATCAGAGCCAAAATACAACAAGATTTATAATAATATCAAAAAATCTTGAATCTGATGCAGAATGCAATAAGGTTAGTGTAGTATTTTCAATAGATGATAAGGCTGGTACTCTATATAAATTAATAAGTCATTTTGCAGAAAACAACATTAATATGATAAAGATAGAATCAAGACCAATGGAACAAGGAACTTGGAATTATTTCTTGTATGTTGATTTTGATGGGAACATAGAAAGTAAAGAAGTAGAAACTGCATTAAATTTAATAAAACAAAATAGTCCTTATTTTAAGCTGTTAGGTGGTTATAGAAAAAATATATAATTAATGCTTAATGTAATAGGATGCTATAAATTTAAGATTTTAAAGCTAATTATTTTAAATAAAAAGGGGGATTAACAATGGATTTCTATGGAGTTTTAGGAGAAAAGCTTCCTCACAGTATTTCACCAGAAATACATGAAGAAATTTTTTCACTATTAAATATTGATGGCGCATATAAAATATTTGAAGTAGAAAAAAAAGATATCAGTAAATTGTGTGATTCATTAAGAATTTTAAAAATTAAAGGTACTAATGTGACGATACCTTATAAGCAAGAAGTTATGAAATATCTTGATTCAATTTCAGAAGAAGCAGAAAAAATAGGTGCTGTTAATACAATCTATTTAAAAGATGGAAAGTTATATGGATATAATTCTGATTACTTTGGATTTGGAACTATTATAAAGAAATATGATGTAGAACTTGAAGGTAAAATTACTATGGTTTTAGGGACAGGAGGAGCATCAAAGGCTGTAGTTACATACCTGCTTGATAAAGGTGTAAAAAAAATATATTTAGTATCAAGAAATCATAAAAATGAATCTGATTATAAAGATGATAGAGTAGAGTATACAACTTATGAAGAGATAGAAGAAATTAAAGGTGATGTTATTATTAATACAACTCCAGTAGGTATGTATCCAAAGACAGGAGTAAGCCCTGTAGGAGAGAGTATTATAAAAAACTTTGATACATTGATAGATATAATTTATAATCCAAGAGTAACTGAATTTTTAGCAATTGGGGAAAAATTAAATAAAAAGGTATGTGGTGGTCTTGAAATGTTAGTAGGTCAGGCAATCAAGTCTGAAGAAGTATGGCAGGAAATGGATATAGATGATGAGGTTTTTGATAAAGTATTTTCTAAAATAAATGAAAACTTTAAATAATTAGGCAGAAAACTTAATCGTTAGTAGTGAACAATTAGTTTTTGTTATTCACTATCATTAATTTTGGGGGTAGGAAATGAAGGATAAAGTAGTTATTATAGGAATGCCAGGTAGTGGAAAAACTACTATTGGTAAAATACTTGGTAGGGAATTAGATTTAAAATTTTATGATATGGATGAATATATTCAAGAAAGAACATCTAAATCAATCTTAGAATTATTTGAAAATGGAGAGGATTATTTTAGAAATATAGAGACAGATATGTGCAGGGAGCTTTCAAAGGAAAAGAATGTATTGATTTCTACTGGTGGTGGTGTAGTCAAGAAAAAAGAAAATATTGATGCATTGAAAAAAGATGCATTAATAATATTTTTAGATAGACCAGTTGAAAAAATACTAGAAGATGTAGATGTTTCAAAACGTCCTCTTTTAAAAGATGGTAAAGAAAGAGTTATTAATTTATATAATGAAAGATATGAATTATATAAAAAATATGCTGATGAAATTGTGGTTAATGATTCAGATATGATAGAAGTAATTGAAAGATTAAAGAATGTTATAGCACAAATGAATTTTGATGTAGTAAAATAGTAGATATAGTTAATATGCTTTCCTTATAATAAATGATTTGAAAAAATATTTATTATAAGGAGGGCATATTTTTTATTCTTTAGATAATTGATAGTTGAGTCAAATCTATTGATAACTTTAAAAGGTTGAAAAATTCTATATCACACTTTATTGTATTTATCAGTTATAAATTTGAAAAAAGATTTAACAGATGGAGTTGAGTATCTATTTTTAAGTGAAGCCATGTAGATGTAACGTTCATAATTCAAATTTGATATGGGGATAATTTTCACATTGAAATTTTTTAGTATTGATATATTTGGAAGTATTGCAATACCATAATTTATTGAAACCAATCCTGCAACAGCAGTATCTTCTTCAACTTCACATATTATTTTTGGAGTAATTTGTGCCTGTGAAAAAAGATTATCAATTATTGGTCGTATTCCACTTTCTTTATTAAAATAAACAAAAGGATAATCTTCAGTTTCCTTTAAATCTATATTGTCTTTACAAGACAATGGATGATCTTTAGAAATGATTAAAACTAAATCTTGCTTAATTACAGGAAAAAATTCTATATTAGGTTCATTTTCCACAAAAGAGCAGAATGCAAGATCATATTTTTCTGATTTTAACCCATTAATTATATTTGTAGTATTATCCTGTCCGAAAGTAAATGTAATATTTTTATTTGAGGAATCATTAAGAAATTCATTTATTGTATTAGGTATAAATTCAGCTCCAAGTGTATAAATAAAGGCTAAATCAATTTTGCCTTTTGAAGGATCAAGAAAATCCTTTAATTTTTTTTCTCCAATTTCAAGAATGTTTAATGACTCATCAACGTATTTCAAGAAGAGTTTGCCTGACTTTGTTAATTTAACATTTCTACCTTGCTTTTCAAATAGATATGTACCCAATTCACTTTCTAGATTAGAAATAGCATGACTTAGGCTAGGTTGAGTTATTGAGAGTATTGATGCGGCTTGAGTATAGTGTTCAACCTTAGCTAAGACTCTAAAGTAGTTTAGATGATTTAGATTCATGTACATTCAATCCTTTCATTTAGCTGATCTTTTTTATAAAAATATTTGTTTGAATAATATACTAACATTATCTATAGATAAAATCTATAGATAATGTTAAAAATATGAATTGGATTAATGAATTATCACATATTAAAATAAATATACAGCGATAAATGAAGAATTCTTGATAAAAAAGTTAATTTTTTATCAAGAATGATAGTTTTTTATCAAGAATTTTCAAGAAATTTATTTTATGGGAGAGAAGAGCATGAAAAGATACAATAATATTTTTACTCCATTAACAGTGAAAACTATGACAATAAAAAACAGAGTTGTTATGCCGCCTATGGGAAGCAATTTTGGTGGAGCAAATGGAGAAATAACAGAAGAGCACATAAGTTATTATGAACAAAGAGCAAAGGGCGGAACTGGATTAATAATCTTAGAAAATGTATGTGTTGACTTTCCACTTGGATCTAATGGAACAACTCAGCTCAGATTAAATCATGACTGCTTTATTCCAGGTTTATATAAATTTACTGAAAGATTACATAAATATGGTACATGTGTATCAGTACAAATTAACCATTCAGGGGCATCGGCTGTTCCAGGAAGAATTGGAATGCAGGCAGCATCAGCTTCAGATGTACCTTCAAAAACAGGAGGAGCTGTTCCAAGACCATTATCAAAGGAAGAAATATATGAAATTGCAGATAAATATGCAGATGCAGCAAGAAGAGCTCAAATGGCAGGATTTGATGCAGTTGAAATTCATATGGGACACTCGTATTTAATAAGTCAGTTCTTATCACCAATATTTAATAAGAGAACAGATGAATTTGGTGGAAGTGCTGAAAATAGAGCGAGATTCGGAAGATTAGTTATAGAAAAAGTAAGAGCACAAGTTGGACCTATGTTCCCGATAATGATCAGAATTAGTGCAGATGAATTGTTAGAAGGCGGAAATAAATTAGAAGATACTTTAGAATACTTAGAATATTTGGATGCAGAAGTTGATATATACAATGTTTCGGCCGCATTAAATGATTCTCTATATTTTCAAATAGATGCTAACTACTTAGAAGATGGATGGAGAGCATACATGTCTAAGGCTGTTAGAGATAAATTCAATAAACCAACAATAACAACTGGTAATATAAGAAACCCACAAGTTGCTGAAGATATTTTAGCAGAAGGTAAAGCAGATTTAGTTGGAATGGGAAGAGGACTTATTGCTGAACCAAACTGGGTAAATAAAGTTCAAAGTGGAAAAGAAGAAACATTAAGAAAATGTATATCTTGTAATATTGGATGTGCTGGACATAGAATTGGATTAAATAGACCAATAAGATGTACAATAAATCCAGATGTTGTATTTGAAGATACATTAGAAGGCAGAAAAGTAAATAAGCATACTAATGTTGTAGTTATTGGTGGGGGTACTGCTGGGCTTGAAGCAGCATGTACAGCAGCTGAAGCTGGATGTATGACGTTCTTATTTGAAAAGAAATCATACCTTGGAGGTCTTGCTAGAGAAATAGCTAAGTTACCAGCTAAAGATAGAATAAATGATTTCCCAGATTACTTAATCAACAGAGTTAATAATCTGAAAAACTTAATTATATTTACAGGTACAGAAGCTACAGTTGAAGCTGTAAGTAACTTGAAACCAGATGTGATTATAAATGCAACAGGTTCAGTTCCATTACTTCCACCAATAACTGGACTTTTAGATAGAATTGATAAAGAAGATTCAAAAGTTCGTTCAATTTTTGGATTAATAAATGAAATTGAAAACTTTAAAGAAATGAATGTTAAAGGTAAGAAGATATCTGTCGTTGGTGGTGGAGCAGTTGGATTAGATGTTGTTGAATTCTTTACTGAAAAAGGTGCTGATGTTACTATAATAGAGAGATTACCTGTTATAGGAAGAGATTTAGATGTAATTACTAAGATTCAAAATATGGCAATGCTTAAAGAAAAAGAAGTAAGAGCTATGACGAGCACATCTCTTCTTGAAGTTAAAGATAGTAGTTTCTTAGTTGAAGTTGATGGAAACAATGAAGATATAGATTTTGATTTTGGATTTGTATGTCTAGGTATGAGAGGAGTAGCAACATTATTACCAGAATTACAAGAACACTTTAAAGATACAGATGTTGAAATAATGAATATCGGTGATAGTGTAAGAGCAAGAAGAATAATAGAAGGAACTACTGAAGGTAGAAATCTAACTATTGAAACACTAGATAGATTGGGATTATTTAGATAATACTGTATAAGATTCACATAAAAAATTAGTTTAAGCTTAATAGTAAATTTTATTATATTGGCAAAAAAGCATTTTCTATCTTTAGAAAATGCTTTTTTGTTTTTAATCATTTGTGATATTTTCGCTTGCTAAAATAGTCATGGCCTTTTGTAAAATATTATTTTCATTTTTTAATTTATCAATAGTATCTTTTAATTCTTGTATTTCATCATAAGTATTTTTTGAAACAAGAACAGTGCTTTGAGTGTTCATATCAGAGGATTTAGCTTTAGAACTATTTTTTTTACTTTTTGAATGTTTTTCTCTGAATTCTAACGGAGAGCAGTTTACTCTGCTAGTAAATATATTTGAGAAATGGCTTATATTTGTATATCCAACTTTATTTGAAATTGATGTAAGTGATTCATCTGTATTTAATAATAGAAGCTTTGCTTCACATATACGAAGATCAATGGCATAGTTTATTGGTGATACTGTATATTCCTTCGTAAAGGCATGACTTATATGTCCAGCGCTTACATGAAATACGTCAGAAAGCTTTTTTAAAGTTATTGGTTCATTATAATGTTCGCTTATATATACAAGGATATCTCTTACAAAGGAAGACTTTTTCTTTTCAATTGATAGATTTTCTTCTGGAAGAAGTCCATATATTAATGAAACTAATGAGGTGGCAAGCATATTGCATGTAAATTGAGATATTAGTGTTTCATCTATACATAAAGTACGTATTTCTTCCATTATAGATTTTATAAGCAAATCATGTATACCAGTTTTTATTATTGCATATGTACTTGAATTTAAAAGGCTATTAGATTCTGAAAAGCCATTTATTGTATAATCATCAATAATTATGGTCCAGGCATCTACAGGTTTTTCTGTATCAGAGCTAATAGAATGGAGAACTCCCTTTTCCATTATCAAAATATGTCCTTTTTCTAAAATGAATGTTTCCATATCAATAGTATATGTAGCTTTACCATTAGCTATATAAACTATTTCTGTAGAATTTTTATGAAGATGATAGTTATATGTCCAGTCAGGGGTATTATAATTATGAAAAATTCTTCTTAATTTAGGGTAATGTTTATCCTTAAATATATCTTGAGATTTTTTATTAAAACTAAAAGAAAACACCTTTAATCCTCCTTTAAGTATAGTAATGATTTTTATACATTATTTAGGTAGATAGTAACAGTATAACTCATTGATAAAATAAAAAGTAAATAAAATTTTGTAAAATAACAATATAATTTAAAAAATAATCTATAAAATGGCTTAATAACGTTAAGTAAATAAAAAAGATATCAATATAATTTGAGTGTAAAACAATATTATTTGTATTCAAATTGTTTGAAAATTTATATAATTAGGTTGTAAATAAAACTAAATTAATTTGTTAAAAAAAACACATTATTATAAGAGGAGTACGAACAATATGGAAGAAAGAGTAGTAAAACAAAACTACAAGAAATTATACCCGACAGCATTTATTTTATATTTAAGTTTCTTTGTTCATGGGTTTGGGGCAGCGATTTTATCACAAAATACAACTTCCCTTCAAGCATTATGGAGTACAGATGCGGCAGGAGTACTTTATGTAATTTCTGCATTAGGAATAGGTAGATTAATAACATATCCTTTTTCAGGAGCAATTTCAGATAAGTTTGGAAGAAGATTGACAGTTATAATTGGATGTTTAGTATATATATGTTTCTTTGGAGGAATATTAATTGCTCCAAATGTTCAAGTTGCATTTTGTATAGCAATACTTGCAGGAGTAGCAAACGGATTTTTAGACTCAGGTGTAATTCCGGCAGTTATGGAAATCTTAGTTAATTCATCAGGGCTTGCTAGTATTTTAACAAAGCTTGTTATAGCAATTGCACAATATATATTACCAGTTATGGTCGTTTTCTGGGCAGACAATGGAATGTGGTTTGGATGGACATTTGTAATGTGTATAGGTTTATTAGTATTAATTGCATTATTATTAATTAAACTTCCATTTGCAGAACCAGAAGCAAAGAAAGAAGAAGTTGTTGAAAATTCAGCAGAAACTATTAAAGCTAATTTCTGGATTGAAGGAGTAGCATTAATAATTATGGGATATACTGCAACAGCAACATTCCAAGTATTTTTAAACATAAATAAAGATTATGGAATGACATTCTTAAATATGTCTCAATCAGCAGCAGGTCAAATAGGTTCTAATTATGCATTAGGATCAATATGTGCAGTATTACTAAATGTAGTTTTAGTTAAATGGTTTAAATCAGTTAGATTAATATTAATATATCCAGCATTATCATTAGGAACATTACTTTGGATGTACTTAGCTCCAAGTCCAACAGTTGCTCAAATTGGAGGATTCTTAATTGGTGCAACTTGTGCTGGTGGTGTATTACAATTGGTAGTTGCTACAATGTCAGATTTGTTCCCAGCATCTAAGGCAAAAGCAGTTAGTATGATAATGATTGCTGGAGCATTATGCGCATTCACAATTACAGCAATAGCTGGTGGTGTTACAAAATCATTTGGTGTTCAATATACATTACTTGTTTCAGCAGTACTTGCATCAGTAAGTATAGTAGCTGCAATAGTTGTAAATATAAGATATAACATACTTATGAAAAAAGATAAATAGGATTTTATTTATTAACAGTACTTAGTAAGTTAAATTGAGATATTTATAAATTATACAATAAATAATTTGTATATTATGAGGATAAAATATGTACTATTAGTGTGGCAATGTTAATCAATATATGAAATTTATGTTTACTTAATTTAAGAATATATTTGATTAGAAAATAGATAATAGGATAGAGAGGTATTAAAAATGGAAAAGAGAATTACAGGACATACAGAGTTAATAGGACTTATTGCGTATCCAATACGTCATACAAGTTCACCAACAATGCACAATGCTGCATTTGCAAAATTAGGACTTGATTATGCATATCTTGCATTTGAAGTTGATAATAATTCATTAGAAGGAGCAGTTCAAGGTATAAGATCTTTACAATTAAAAGGTTCTAATGTATCAATGCCAAATAAGACTGTTGTTCATAAATATTTAGATAAAATATCACCAGCAGCAGAAATGTGTGGAGCTGTTAATACAATAGTTAATGAAGATGGAGTTTTAACTGGTCATATAACTGATGGTACTGGATACATGATGTCATTAAAGGATAATGGCGTTGATGTTATTGGAAAGAAAATGACAATAGTTGGAGCTGGTGGAGCTGCTACAGCAATAGAAATCCAAGCAGCTTTAGATGGTGTTGCTGAACTTTCAATATTCAATAGAAAAGATGATTTCTGGGCAAATGCTGAAGAAACAGTAAGAAAAATAAATGAAAAAACTAATTGTAAAGCATCACTTTATGATTTAGATGATTTAGATAAATTAAAAGAAGAAATAGCAACTAGTTACTTATTTACTAATGCTACAGGAATGGGAATGAAACCACTAGAAGGAAAAACTTATATTCCAGATAAATCATTCTTAAGACCTGACTTAATAGTATCTGATGTAGTATACTTCCCAAGAGAAACAGAACTTTTAAGAATGGCAAAAGAAGTAGGATGCAAAACAATGAATGGTCTTGGAATGATGTTATTCCAAGGAGCAGCAGCATTTAAATTATGGACTGGCGAAGATATGCCAATAGAATACATGAAAGAAATGCTAGACATTAAATATTAATAAATATATTTAGGGAGAGTTGTTATAAAGCGAAAAAGTTAGTAGTTTTGTAGCAACTCTTTTAGACAAAAGACAGAATATAGATTTGAAGTGGCATTTAAGTAGGTTGTCTATAATAACAGATTTATTTAAGATATAATAATGTAGATATGTTATCTAGATGTTTATATAGATAACTAAATTATTATAGTAAGGAGAGATATTTTGAAATTATTAAATTGGTTAGATAATTATTTTGAAGAATTGCTGATGATAATATTGTTGATTCTTATGACACTTATTATGGGAGTGCAGGTGTGTTCTAGATACATGTTTAATAATTCCCTGTCATGGTCAGAAGAAGTAACACGATATTTATTTATATGGTCTGGTTTTATCAGTATTAGTTATTGTACAAAAAAGTGTATTTCTATAAAGATAGAGCAATTTGTAGAGGCATTTCCTAAGAAAGGAAGAGCCATATTTAAGATAATAAATCATACAATTGAACTGATATTTTTCTTTTATTTAATGCCGTTTTCAATTTTATATTTAAAGTCTTCAATAGAAAGTGGTCAGGTAAGTCCAGCATGTGGTATTCCTATGTATTTAGTACAATCTGCACCACTAATAGGTTTTAGCTTAGCAATTATAAGAATAATTCAAAGATGGATTATAGAATTTTAGATATGTAGGGAGGGATAATTACATGACATCAGTTATAGTATTTATGATATTTTTCATTTGTCTTTTAATAGCTATTCCAGTGTCTATATCTTTAGGGATAGTTTCAGTATTGCCAGGTTTTATCTCTCCTTCGTTTACCGCTAGCGGTCAATATATTGTAAGGTCTATGTTTGGAGGAATTGATAGTTTTCCACTTCTTGCAGTTCCAATGTTTATATTTTCAGGAATTATAATGGCTAAAGGTGGAATATCAAAAAGATTATTTGATATATTTGCTTATTTTTTAGGGCGTTTTACAGCAGGAATGCCATGTGCTGTAATCGTCACATGTTTGTTTTATGGAGCAATTTCAGGTTCAGCACCTGCAACAGTGGCTGCTGTTGGAAGTATGACAATACCTATTTTAAATGAACTTGGATATGATAAAAAATTCTCAACAGCAATAGTTGCTGTTGCAGGAGGGCTAGGTGTTATTATTCCACCAAGTATACCATTTATAATGTTTGGAACAACATCAGGTGAATCAGTAAGTGACCTATTTATAGCTGGAATTATTCCAGGAATAATTATAGCTTTTTTATTGATGGGGTATGCTATAGCTTATTGTAAAAAGAATGGTGAAGATAGAGAAAGAATAGAAAATGTAATAGGTCAATTGAAGAAAAAAGGTTTAGTTAACATATTAAAAGAAAGTTTCTTTGCATTATTATCTCCGGTAATAATTTTAGGATGCATTTATTCAGGAGTTGCATCACCAACAGAAGCAGCAGTATTGTCTGTATTTTATGCATTAATAATAAGCGTTTTTGTATATAAAACTATTGATGTAAAAGTTCTTTTAAATGTATGTATTGAAACAGTTAGAACTTATGCACCTATTTTATTTATTCTTGCGGCATCTGTTGCTTTTTCAAGAGTATTAACATTGATGCAGGTACCACAACTTGTAAGTGAATGGATTTCGGTTAACTTTACGAATAAAATAATACTATTATTAGTGATTAATTTAGTGTTATTAGTAGTAGGAATGGTAATGGATACTACACCTGCAATATTGATATTAACGCCTATTTTAATTCCAATAGTACATAGTATAGGAATTAATCCTATACATTTTGGAGTCATTATGATTGTTAATCTAGCAATAGGATTCATAACTCCACCAATAGGTGTGAATTTATTTGTTGCAAGTTCTCTTACTGATATACCAGTAATGGATATTACTAAAAAAGCACTGCCTATGATAATATGCTTCATTATAGCATTGCTATTGATTACATTTATACCAGAGATAAGTTTATTATTGTTAGGCAGTTAGGTGGTGTAATATGAGAGTTAAAAAAGAAACATTAAGTTATCTTATATTGGGAATTATAATTACTATTTCTTCATTATTAATAGGATGTAACAAAAATGTATTAGAAGAAGAAAAACAAGTTTATGCATGGCCTATAGCAACGGCTAGTCCAGAAGATACTGTTACACAAATTTTTGCAGAAAAGTTTGCTGAAGAAGTTGAAAAGATGAGTGATGGCAAGATGATCATTCAAGTATATTCTAATAGTGTATTGGGTGGAGATAGAGAACTTTTAGAAAGTTGTAAGGATGGAGATATTCCTTTTGTAGTGCAGAATACAGCGCCACAAGTATCTTTTATTAAAGAAGCATCAATCTTCGATCTTCCATGTGTGTTTACAGATATTGAAGATGTAAGACAAACGGTTGATAATGAAGAATTTTTATCAGTAATGAAAGATGCATACAAAAAGTCTGGATATAAGTTAATGGGATACTCAGACCAAGGCTTTCGTGTAATGTCAACAAATAAAATGGTAAAAGAATTTAATGACTACAAAGGTCAAAAAATAAGAATTATGGAAAATCCTTATCACTTACAATTTTGGAGAAGTATCAATGCAAGCCCAACACCAATGTCATTTAGTGAAGTATACATAGGTCTTCAACAAAAGACTATAGATGCACAAGAAAATCCATATGAAGTAATAGTATCAAATAGGCTTTATGAACAGCAGAAATATATTATTGAAACAAATCATTTACCACATTTAATTTCATTTATAGTTAGTGAAAAATTTTATGAAAAATTATCACCAGAAGATCAAGATATAATCAATAAGGCTGCTCAAGTTGCAATTGATTATTCAAGAAAAGTATCAGATGAACGAGTTGAAGAAAAAATGGATATTATTAAATCAACAGGTACTGAAATTATTCCCATATCAGAAAATCTGAGAGACGAAATGATAGAAGCATCTCAAAGTGTCTATAACAATATAAGGGATGTTGTCGGAAATGATCTTATCAATTTATATACAGATCATAAGTAAAAATTAGAAAATCATAAGAAATAATAAAGAGGCGTTTCAAATTTATTTTATCTTATGAAAAACATAATAAAGTGATAATAATTTATTATTATATATAGATATATTTTAGGAGGGCGTACAATGTCAAATATAGTAGAAGTTAGAAATGTAAAAATAGGTGAAGGAATACCAAAGATCACAGTACCAGTAGTTGGAACTAACAACGTTGAGTTAATTGAAGAAGTAAAAGGTTTAAAAGGAATTAAGCTTGATATAGTTGAATGGAGAGTTGATTTCTATGAAAATGTTGAAGATATAGAAAAAGTAAAAGAAATACTAGGAGAAATAAGAAAAGTATTAGTTGATACTCCAATATTATTCACTTTCAGAACTAAAAAAGAAGGTGGAGAAAGAGAAGTACCTGTTGAATATTATGTAAAATTAAACTGTGAAATAGCTAAAACTAAACAAGTAGATTTAGTAGATGTTGAATTATTCACAGGTGATAACTATGTATCAGAAGTAGTTGAAACTGCACATGCAAATGGTGTTAAAGTGGTTATGTCTAATCATGATTTCTTTAAAACACCAGCAAAAGAAGAAATAGTTTCAAGATTAACTAAAATGACAGAATTAAAGGCAGATCTTCCTAAGATAGCAGTAATGCCACAAAGTGAAGCTGATGTATTAACTTTATTATGTGCTACAAATGAAATGAAACAAAAATATGCAGATCAGCCTATAATAACAATGTCTATGGCTGGAATGGGAGTAATAAGCAGATTAGCTGGAGAATGTTTCGGTTCTGTATTAACATTTGGTGCAGCTAAAAAAGCATCAGCGCCAGGACAAATAGCTGTAGAAGATTTAAATACAGTTCTTCAAATATTACATAAAAGTATATAGATTTTTTAAAGAGATGGATTCAGTATGATGAATCCATCTTTTTTAGTTTCTGTGTTATATATCAAAAAAATGTCAATTGTTAAGTAAAATCAATTGAAAGATTTATATAAATGGGGTATATTATAAAATGTAGGATAATAAGCACAGTAGGGCAAATTAAAAAAAATAATGTAGTATAGGAGGATGACTAATGATAATTGTTATGAAGTCAAATGCTAAAGAAGAGGAAGTAAAAAAGGTAAAGGACATAATTGAATCTAAAGGTCTTATAACTAATATTTCAAAGGGAGAAACAAACTATATTGTAGGTATCATAGGTGATACTTCAATGATTGATCCTAAGAAAATGCAAGTGTTAAAAGGTGTAGATAAGGTTATGAAAGTTCAGGAGCCTTTTAAAAAAGCAAATAGATTATTTAAGCCAGAAGATACTGTTGTAAGTGTTGGTAACTCTATTATTGGAGGGGGAAGATTAGGTGTAATTGCAGGTCCGTGTTCAGTAGAAAGTGAAGAACAGATAGTAGAGATAGCAAGAAGAGTAAAAAAAGCAGGAGCAAACTTTTTAAGAGGTGGAGCATTTAAACCTAGAACTTCACCATACAGCTTTCAAGGGCTTGAACTTGAAGGACTTAAGTTGTTAAAAACTGCAAAACAGGAGACTGGACTCCCAATAGTAACAGAAATAATGTCTACAGATTACATTGATAATTTTGTAGAAGATGTTGATGTTATTCAAATAGGTGCAAGAAATATGCAGAACTTTGATCTGTTAAAGCAGATAGGTAAGACAAGAAAACCTATTTTATTAAAGAGAGGATTAAGTTCAACTATAGAAGAATGGCTTATGTCAGCTGAATACATAATGGCCGGTGGTAATGAACAGGTCATTTTATGTGAAAGAGGTATAAGAACATTTGAAACTATTACAAGAAATACTCTTGATTTACAAGCAGTACCTGTTGTAAAAAGATTATCTCATTTACCAATAATTATTGATCCAAGCCATGCAGGAGGATTTTCATACTTAGTTGAACCAATGGCAAAAAGTGCAGTTGTTTGTGGAGCTGATGGACTTATGATAGAAGTTCATAATGATCCTGAAAATGCATTGAGTGATGGTCAACAAAGTTTAACACCAGATGAATTTGATATATTAATGAAAAAAGTAAAAGCAGTAGCAGAATTAGAAGATAAACAAATTTAATCATTTGATAAGTAAAAAAATAATTCACAGTAATTGTCAACTGTCAATTTTCAATTGTCAATTGACAAAGGGGGCAGAAATATGAAAATTGTAGTTGTAGGACTTGGGGTAATTGGTGGTTCTTTTACCATGGCATTAAAAAAAGCGGGTTATAATGACGTATATGGAATTGATATAAATGAAGAGTCTTTAGAAAAAGCAAAAAGACAAGGTTTTATTAAAGATGGTTTTACTTCTGGAAGTGAAATAGTAAAAGATGCTGATCTTATAATAATTTCTTTATATCCTAGATTAGTTAAGAAGTTTATATTAGATAATAAGGAAAATTTTAAAGATGGAGCAATAATAACTGATGCGACAGGAATCAAAAAACTATTTGTTGAAGATATAATTAATATATTACCTTCTAATATAGATTTTGTTTTTGGACATCCTATGGCCGGAAGAGAAAAAAAGGGTATAGATTTTGCTAGTGCAGAAGTTTTTAATGGAGCTAATTATATAATTACTCCAGTTGAAAGAAATAAACCTGAAAATCTTGATTTAATAGAGAATTTAGTTTATAAGCTAGGTTTTAAAAGAGTAAGGAGAATTACTCCTGAATATCATGATGAAATGATAGGATACACAAGCCAGCTTCCTCATACTCTTGCAGTTGCACTTGTTAATAGTGATATAGAAGGAAGAGAAACGGGAAGTTTCATAGGAGATAGTTATAGGGATTTAACGAGAATTGCTAACATAAATGAAGACTTATGGAGTGAATTATTTCTTGGGAATAAGGACAATCTTCTTGAATCAATAGAGAGTTTTGAAGCAGAGCTTGATAAAATTAAGAATGCAATAAAAGATGATGATAAAGACACATTGAAGCAACTGTTTATAAAATCTACTTTAAGACGTGAAAGACTTTAGGATTAGATACGGTGAACCATATCATAAATCAGTGATAAATTTACTGAAATCAGATAAAACTGTATATTATTTGTTTATAGAAACTATTAATCATATTTTAAATATAAATATGGTTAATAGTTTTTTTACCTATATAAAATAATTAGATTTTTGTGAAAATCTATATGTATGTATTAAGTTCAGTATAACCAGCTATAGTGACAATAAGGATTAAAAGTGATAGTATTAAGTAAAACTTAACAATACTATTTCATATATAAATAATATTGTTTTCAGAATATGGGATTGGGAGGGGAGTAAAACAATGAGATATATAGCCATTATAAAATCTTGTTATCCATCATTAAGTAAAACAGAAAAAAAGGTTGCTGACTATATTTTAAAAGAAAGAGGCAAGATAATATATCAGACATTATTAGAAATATCACAAAATATAGAAGTTGGTGAGGCAACTATTATTAGATTTGTAAGAAAAATAGGATTTAGTGGATTTCAAGATTTGAAATTTGAAATAGCAAAAGAAAATAATAATGATATTGAAAGTAATAGTAATAGTTTAGATAATAATTACGATAGCTATATAGATGAAAATGCCGAAAGAATTGCCCAAACAATTATAAATACTAAATCGACTTTAGACAAAGATAATTTAAAGTTAGCTATTAAAATGATTACTGATTCAAAGAGGGTATTTTTCTATGGAGTAGGCTCATCAGGGTTTACAGCTAATGAGGCTCAAACTAGATTCATGAGACTGGGAGTTATAGGAAACGCTATTATAGATCCTCATTTTCAATCAATGTACTCATCAATAAGCAACAGTCAAGATGTAATTATTGTTTTTAGTATATCAGGATATACTAAAGATATTATTGAAGCAGTAAAAATTGCAAAGCAAGAAAATACTAAAATTATAGCAATTACAAGTTACATACTATCTCCAATTGCACAACTTGCTGATTGTGTATTACTTACATCAGCAAAAGAAAATCCACTAGAGGGTGGATCATTTACAGGTAAGATATCACAACTTTATATAATAGATTTACTTTGTTCAGAATATTTAGTACAAAATAAAAAAAGTGCATTATTGCAAAAACAAAAAACAGCAGAAGCTGTTGTATCAAAAGCTGTGGATTAACATAAAAGGGTACGTATCATTAAATTTAATGTTTTATGGTATGTATTTTTTTTCATTTTATTAGTCTTTAACTAGTATTTTAAAGACTGATTATTCAATAAAATTATATAAATAAAACCAATCATAATTATGTCGAGAATATAGTATATATCTCGATTTTTTTATATAAAAAGAAAATAGTGACAATGAAGAATGACGTAGTAATCACATCTTCAGTGTCTTTTTTTATTATTTCAGAAAATCATAATGCAGTGAAATATGTTGGTAACTTTTAAATATTAGAAATGAAAGATTAAGTTTAAAAATTAGTAAAAAAATTATAAATTTCACACACTTGTACTTAATTTTACTAAAAAAACATCAAAATTGATAAAATGTAAAAATATACTTAAAAAACGTTTACAAGAGAAATAAATGGTGATATACTTAGAGCAAATGAAGTAATACTTCTTAATTCAAAGAAAAAAAGGAGTGAAATTTTACAAGGTTTTTATTAAAAGAAATGGAGGAGGAAAAAATGAAAATGAAAAAAATGATGGCTATAGCTTTAGTTGGCGTGATGTCATTATCATTGATTGGATGTGGATCTGCAAACAAGACTTCTAGTGGAGATGCAGAAATAAAGATTATGTATTCAAATGGAGGACCAATTGAATTCTTTGAAACACCTTGGTTAAACCCTGGTACCTTTACTTACTCAAAGGTATTGTATGATCACTTAATAGTTGCTGATGAGAATCTTCAACCTAAAGAAGGTCAATTAGCAAAAGATTATTCTTTAAGTGAAGATGGTAAAGAATTGATATTTAATTTAAGAGATGATATTTACTGGCATGATGGAGAAAAGATTACTCCAAAAGATGTTAAATGGAGTATAGAATATTCTTTAAAAACCGCTGTATTAAACCAAGTATTTATTAATACATTCAAAGCTATAAAAGGTGCAGATGCTTACTTAGCAGGAACTGCTAAATCTATTGATGGTATAGTGATTGATGGTAACAAAATAACTATTACATTTGATAAAGTAGCACCAGATGCATTATTAACTTTCACACAATTTGCTCCATTACCTGAAAAATACTTTACTGATGTAGATCCATTAAAATTCCAACAATCAGAGTATTTCCAAAAACCTATTGGATCTGGTCCATTTAAAGTAGAAGAAGTAAAAATGAATGACTATACTACTTTAGCACCATTTGATAAGTATTACAATGGAGAACCTAAATATGAAATTTTATTAACTCCAAGTCCTGGAGATAGTGATTCTAACTTAGTTAATAATGCAAAATCAGGAATGTTAGATTTTGGATATACAAAGACTGTTTCTGATATTAAAGGACTTAAAGATGCTGAAGGAATTACATTAAATAAGGTTGATGTTAGATATACTCGTTTACTTTATGCAAATAAATTCGATAAAGCAGATGGAACAAAATCACCACTTGCTAATGTAAAAGTAAGACAAGCTATTAGATATGGTATTGATATGAAGACTATATGTGAAAATTTATATGATGGAACAGCAATTCCAGCAAATAGCTTAACTCCAAATGGAAGTGACAAAGTTGAAGGATTGGAAACTTATGATTACAATCCAGAAAAAGCTAAAAAATTATTAGCTGAAGCAGGCTGGGATCCTAATTATACATTAGATGTTGTTTACTATTATACAGATCAATTAACTGTTGACCTTATGACAACAATTCAATCTCAATTAAAAGAGATCGGTATTAACATGAAATTTAGATTAGTTGAAGGTGATTTAGCTTCACTTCTATGGAAAGCACCTAATGATCAGAAAGTTGGACCAACTGCTGTAGATTGGGATATGGCTTATGGAGCTATTGCAGCATTATCAATGCATGAATATTATGATAGATTCAGAGAAGGCTCAGCATCAAATTCTCATACTCCAGCAGATGATAAATTAAATGCATTAATTGATGCAACAAATTCTTCTATGGATACAGAAGTTCAAAAGAAGGCATTCTATGAATTACAGAAGTATGAAAATGAGACATTATTTGATATACCACTATATTATCAACCAATTTACGTAGTTCAAAGTAATAAAGTAGATACTGGAATTGAGAAATATGGTAACCCTCAATTTAATTACAACTGGAATATTCAAAATTGGAAAATTAAATAAGTATAAATATAATAAAATAAAGGTTGCATCGATTTGATTCGGTGCAACCAAAAATATAATAAAAGGAGGAAAATATGTTAAAGTTCATTATAAAAAGATTACTTGGATTAATTCCAATGGTATTTATAATTACATTTATTATATATTTTGCACTTGAGCTAACACCAGGAGATGCTGTATCACATATGATTAGTCCAGAAATGTTAGCAAATGTTGATGCTTCAAAGCTTGATGAAATTCGTTCAGCTTATGGTTTAAATGATCCATTTATAATTCGTTATTTTAAATGGTTAGGACAAATCCTAGTAGGGAATTTTGGATATAGTATGACAAGTGGAGTTCCTATAGCTGATGAATTAAAGAAATTAGTACCTGCTACTTTAGAGTTATCAATAGCAGCATTATTAATTTCTACAATACTTGGTAGTGCATTAGGTTTATTCAGTGCAATTCGTCGTGGTACTCTTTCAGAAGGAGTATTAACTGTAGCAGGAATGATTGGTGTATCTATTCCAGAGTTCTTCTTTGGTATGGTAATGATATTAATTTTTGCATTAAATTTAGATTGGCTTCCAGTAGGTGGACGTATGATGCCAGGGAAAACAGCCTTTTTTGATCGAATTCAATATTTAGTAATGCCAGCCCTTGTTTTAGGTATATCTTTAACAGCCGGAGTTATGAGATATGCTCGTTCAAGTATGTTAGATACTATGAATAAAGAATATATACGTACGGCAAGAAGTAAAGGTTTACCAGAATGGCGTGTAAATTTAGTTCATGGATTTAGAGTAGCTTTAACACCAGTAATAGTTTTAGTTGGGTTTAGATTGCCTACTTTAATTGGAGGGTCAGTTGTTATTGAGACAATTTTTAGATGGCCAGGTGTTGGTAGTGCATTTGCTACAGCAATACGTGCTCAAAACTACCCATTAGTTATGATTATCGCATTATTTTCAGTAGTTGCAGTTTTACTTGCAAGTTTGATTGTTGACGTTGCAACAGCTGTACTTGATCCACGTGTTAAGTTAGATTAGGAGGTAGTATTATGGCTGAAGTAAATGTTAGAAAAAATAGATTTAATCAAAAACTTGATAAAATTAAACAATTAGAAGAGTCTGGTGAATTAAAACAAAAAAATGTTAATCGTACGTTGAGAAAATTTCTTAACAATAAACTAGCTATTGTAGGAGCAGGAATATTTATAGTTATTTTGTTAGCTTCAATATTGGCACCACTTTTAACTTCATATGATCCACTTAAAGCTGAAATGGGTAGTGTGTTACAAGCACCATCTTTAGAGCATATTTTTGGTACTGATAAAGTTGGAAGAGACGTATTTGCAAGAGTTTTATATGGTGGAAGAATTTCAATATTAATAGGTTTAGGTAGTTCACTTGGATGTGCAATTATAGGTGTACTACTTGGCTGTTATGGGGGATATAAAGGCGGATGGTTTGATAAAATAGTTCTACATATTTCAGAAGTTTTTATGTCATTCCCACAATTAGTTCTTGTATTATTACTTGTAACAATACTTGGACAAAGTTTAACAAACTTAATTGTAATATTTATTTTAACTGGATGGGGTAGTGTATACCGTATGGCTCGTTCACAAATATTAACAATTCGTGAAGAAGAATATGTACAATCACTTAATGCATTTGGCTTAAATGATTTTATAATATGCTATAAGCATATGTTACCAAATGCAATTGGACCAATAGTAGTTAATATAACATTAAGTACAGCAATGTTTATTTTACAGGAAGCATCTTTGAGTTTCTTGGGACTAGGAGTTCCATTAGAAATAGCAACCTGGGGAAATATTTTAAACGCTGCACAAGATATGTATACATTACAAAATAACTGGTGGTTATGGTTACCTGTTGGTATAGTAATTTCATCATTTGTTATGGGTATAAACTTTCTTGGTGATGGTCTTCGTGATACTACAGATCCAACACAACAAGGTTAGGAGGAAAAGATATGGAAGATAGACCTATTATTACAGTAAAAAATTTAAAAACCTACTTTTATACTAATCAAAGATGCAATAAAGCAATCAATGGAGTGTCTTTCCAAGTTAAGAAAGGTAAAACTTTATGTGTTGTAGGTGAATCTGGTTGTGGTAAAAGTGTTACAGCATCATCAATTATGCAACTATTACCAAAGCTTTCACGTATTGAAGAAGGCGAAATCATATATCATGGCGAAAATGGTGATATAAGAATAGATCAGTTAGAGAGAAATGGGAAAGAAATGCGTAATTTAAGAGGAAAGGATATTGCAATGATATTCCAAGATCCAATGACCGCATTAAATCCTGTATATACAATAGGGTATCAAATAATGGAAAATATATTAGGTCATGAAAAGGTATCCAAGAAAGAAGCATATGATAGAACGCTTAATTTATTAATAGGAATGGGAATTCCTTTCCCAGAACAAAGAATAAATGAGTATCCACATCAGTTCTCAGGTGGTATGCGTCAAAGAGCAATGATAGCAATGGCTATGAGTTGTAATCCAAAGGTATTGATAGCAGATGAACCTACAACAGCCCTTGATGTTACAATTCAAGCCCAAATATTTGAACTTATGGAAAAGCTAAAGAGAGATTATGAAACAGCAATACTTCTAATCACTCATGATATGGGTGTTGTTGCTGAATTAGCTGATGAAGTAGCTGTAATGTATATGGGAAATATAATTGAGTCTGGGGACGTAAGAGAAGTATTAAAAACACCTGCTCATCCATATACAGAAGCTTTATTAAAGTCGATTCCGATTCTAGGAAAGGGACGAGAACAAGAGTTACATCCAATAAAAGGTTCAACTCCAGATCCTTTTGATAGACCTATAGGATGTCAATTTGCCCCAAGATGTAATTATGCTTGTGAAAAATGTAATACAATGCCTAGTGAGGAGATTATAAGTAAAACACATATGGTACGTTGTTGGAAACATAAAGAGGTGATAAATAATGGAAGTAAGTAAAAAAGAAGCTTTATTAGAACTTAAAGATCTTAAAACTTTATTCCCAGTTAAAACAGGTTTTTTTAATAAAGTATCTAATTATGTAAAAGCCGTAAATGGTATTGATTTAACTATATATAGAGGAGAAACCCTTGGACTTGTAGGGGAATCTGGATGTGGTAAGACTACTCTTGGAAAATCAATTCTTCAATTAGTAAAGCCTACACATGGAGAAATGATTTATGATTTTAAACAATATGGTGGTAAAAAAGATTTAAGAAAGTTAAGTCCTAAGGAAATGGATTTAGCTCGTAAAAAGATGCAAATAGTATTTCAAGATCCCCAATCTTCATTAAATCCATCTTTTACTATATATCAATCATTATCAGACCCATTAAAGAAATTTGGTGTAAAAGAAAAAGAAGATAGACGTATGCTTATTGGAGATATTTTAGAAGCTGTAAATATGCGTCGTGAATATATGGATAGATATCCACATGAGTTTTCTGGTGGTCAAAGACAAAGAATTGGTATTGCTAGAGCACTTTGCATAAACCCAGAATTAATAGTGTGTGATGAATCAGTTTCAGCACTAGACGTATCAATTCAGGCTCAAGTATTAAACCTATTAATGAAAATAAAGAGTGAAAGAGATTTAACATATATATTTATAACTCATGATTTAAGTGTTGTTGAATATATAAGTGATCGTATAGCAGTAATGTATTTAGGTAAAATTGTAGAACTTTCAGAAACATCGCAAATATTTAATAATACATTACATCCATATACAGAAGCCCTATTGTCAGCCATTCCAATAGCTGATTTAGATAAAAAAACAGAACGTATCATTTTGAAAGGTGATGTGCCTAGTCCGGTAAATCCACCATCAGGATGTCATTTTCATCCACGTTGTAGAAAATGTATGGACATATGTAAAAAAGAAGTACCAGAATTAAAGAAATATGTTATAGATGGTGAAGATCACTTTGTTGCATGCCATTTAGTAGAACAAAGCATGAGTAAGAAGGAGAATAACAATGAGTAAATTTGATATTAAGGCATTTAAAGGGGTAATTCCAGCTGTATTAACAGTGTTTGATAAGGAAGAGAACATTGATGAAGTGGGAATGCGACAATTAGTTTCATTTTTAATAGACAAAGGAGTAAATGGATTATATTTAACAGGTTCAACTGGAGAAGGTTTTACAATGACTTCAGAAGAAAGAAAAAAAGTTGTTGAAATAGTTATTGATGAAACAGCAGGTAGAGTACCAGTTGTAGTTCATGTAGGTGCTATTGGAACAAAGATTTCAATTGATCTTGCAAAACATGCTGAAAGTGTTGGAGCAGATGGTATTTCAAGTGTACCACCTTTCTACTGGAAATTTAATGAGAATCAAATAATTAAGTACTATGAGGATATTGCAAGTTCATGTAGTATTCCCATGATAGTATACAATGTACCTCTTGTAGGACTTCTTGGAATGAATGCTATAAAACGTCTAGCTAAAATTGAAAATGTTAAGGGAATTAAATATACTGCATTATCTCAATATGAAATAACACAAATAAAAGATGAAGTGGGAGAAGAGTTCTTAGTTTATTCTGGTGCTGATGAAATGGCTATGTCAGGATTAATTGCAGGTGCAGATGGAATAGTTGGATCTTTTTATAACATAATGCCAGAATTATTTATAAATATATATGATGCAGTTAAAAATAAAGATTTAGATGAAGCACAAAGACTACAAAAACAAGCTGTTGAAGTAATAATGTATGCATTACAATTACCATCATTCTATGCTGGAATGAAAGTGATTTTAAAATGGATGGGTATAAATGCAGGTTATTGCCGTAGACCATTTGAAAATTTAACTGAAGAAGATGAAGTTAAATTCAAAGAAGGCTTTAAGAAATTAAAAGAAACTTATGACTTAAAAGGAATTGATTTTATAGATGCTATCTAAAATTAAATTAAATAAGTCATGTGAATGTGATGTCTTTGTGATAGGAGCAGGGATTGCTGGTGTTATGGCAGCAATCCAAGCATCACAAAAAGGAGCATCAGTAATTATAGCAAGTAGTGCAAATATTTTATCAGGTTCTAGCTTTTATCCTGGTACATGGGGACTAGGTCTTATAGGTCCAGAAAATAAAGAAGATGAGAAGGATTTAGCAAGAACCATTAAAGAAGTAGGTTGTGATGTAGTTGATGAAAATCTAGTTCAAACTTTTGTAAGCAACATACAAAAAGGAATACAGTTAATTAAATCAATGAACATAAAACTAAAAGAAGCAGATAACAAGGGCCAGAAAGAATTTATTCCTTGTTTTGATCATAAAGCAAGGAATTGGAATGGAATCTTGTTTGATAGTGCAAAAGAAGTATTTAGTAATAAACTTAACGGAGAAAATATAAAAACATTACCATTTTCTGAAGTAATAGAAATTATAAAAGATGGTGAAAAAGTTATTGGAGTTGTATTAATTAATGAGTATAAAAAATTAGAATTCATTAAGTGTAAAGCAATTGTAATAGCAACTGGTGGAATTGGTGGATTATTTAAGTATCGACTAAATACAAATGATATTACTGGCATGGGACAAGCACTGGCATTAAAAAGTGGATGTAAATTAGTTAATATAGAATTTATGCAAATGATGCCTGGATATATAAATCCATGTCCAAAAACAATATTTAATGAAAAAACATTTAAATATGTAGATATTTTAAATAAAGATGGGAAAGACATCTTTGAAGGAATGGAAAATAAGCTAGAAAAATTAGAAGAACGTTCAACCCATGGACCTTTTACTTCTAGATTAAATTCAAGAGAAATCGATTATAGAATTTTTAGTGAGTTTATGAAGGATAGTAATGGAGTTACAGTTAGGTATAAAAAAGAAATAAAGGATCAACAATCTGAGTTTATTAAAGTATATTTTGACTGGTTAAAGGAAAATAAAAATTTAACAGTTGATGATGAAATAAAATTAGGAATTTATTTTCATGCTGCCAATGGCGGTATTAGAATTGATGAGAAGGCTCAAACTGGAGTAAATGGTCTATTTGCTGCAGGGGAAGTAACTGGAGGAATGCATGGAGCTGACAGGATTGGAGGTCTATCAACTGCAAATGGACTAGTATTTGGAACAATAGCAGGTGAGTCTGCTAGTATATATAGTTCAAATAATATGATGAGCAACATAGACGAAATAGAATTTCAACCTTATGGTATTGAAAATGTAGACGAGTTTCTTGATGATTTACAGGAAATTATGTTTAAGTCAGCAATGATTGAGAAAAATGAAGCTTCAGTTCAAGATGCTATTAGAAAAATTGATAATATAAAAAACAAATTAGTATATAAGTCGGATTTTAATATGGAGAATATAAATAAATCTTATAGATTAAAATCTAATTTATTATTGGCTAAATGTATTTTAATGGCAATTGATCTGCGTAAAGAAAGCAGAGGATCACATTATCGTAGTGATTATAAGGAAGCTAATATTAATATGAATAAGAAGATAATTGTAGAAATTAATGATGATATAGATGTTTATTTCGAATAGGAGGGAAATGTATGCCAGTAGTAGATATGCCTTTGGAAGAATTAAAAAAGTATACTGGGACAAATCCGATACCTACTGATTTTGATTTGTTTTGGGATGAAAGGCTTAAAGAAGTAAACAACTGTAAACTAAATTACAAAATAGAACCAAGTGAAATACAGGGATATGAATCATGTGATTATTATGATTTATGGTTTGAAGGTATTGATGGAGGAAAAGTATACGCTAAGTATATTCATCCTAAGTCAGATGAAAAACTCCCCTTAATATTACAGTTTCATGGATATCCAGGAGCTAGCAGAGGATGGTTTGAGCAATCATCATTTGCAGGAATGGGATGTGCAATTATTGCAATGGACTGTCCAGGACAAGGTGGTAAGAGTGAAGATGTTGGCGGTAAAAGGGGAACAACAGTATCTGGACATATAGTAGCTGGGTTAGATGATGAACCTGAGAATATGTATTATGTTCGTTTATTTCAAAATACATCAATATTATGTAGAATAGTTCAAGAATTAAAAGGAATTGATATTGATAGGATTTATGCAAATGGTGCTAGCCAGGGAGCTGGAATTGCACTTGCATGTGCATCTTTAAATAAAGTAATAAAAAGGTGTGCCGCATTATACCCATTTCTTTCTGATTATAAAAGAGTTTGGGAAATGGATCTAGATATGATTGCTTATGAGGGGCTACGTTATTATTCAAGGTGGTTTGACCCTATGCAGAATAGAGAAGATGAAGTATTTACTAAATTAGGATATATAGATGTTCATAATTTTGCTCATAGATTAGAAGCAGAAGTTTTATTTGGAACCGGTTTAGTAGATAATATTTGTCCTCCATCAACACAGTTTGCTATATACAATAATATAAATTCTAAAAAACAGCATGTAATATTTCCTGACTATACTCATGAAGAGATTTCCGCATTTGATGATATGTTAATTGATTTCTTCTTAAAGGAGGATGATTAATATGCCAGTACTAGATATGCCAATAAAGGAGCTTGAAAAATATTTTGGATCTGGAATAAAACCTAAAGATTTTGAAGAATTTTGGGATAAGCAAATAAAAAAAGCAGATATGCTGGATTTAGAATATGTTGTTACACAAAAAGAATTTAAAAATAAAAAGGCAAATTATTATGAAATAATATTTAAAGGTATAGATGGAGCTAATATATATGCTAAGTATATATGTCCAAATCATGAAGGTAAGGTACCTGTAGTATTAGAATTTCATGATTATAAGCAATCAAGTAGAGGATGGCATCATCTCACTAGATATATTGCACTTGATTATGCAGTACTAGCTATGGATTGCAGAGGTCAAGGTGGAAAGAGTGAAGATCTAGGTGGTGTAAAAGGATCAACGGTTTGCGGTCACTTAATAAGTGGAATCGATGATGAAGTAGATCAAATGTATTATACTAAGACATATTTAGATGGATATATATTATCTAAAATAGCTGAAAAGCTGTTAAATGTAGATAAAAACAGGATGATTACTTTTGGTAAAGGGCAAGGTGGTGCCATATCTCTTATGGTTTCAGCCTTTAATAAAAATATAAAAAAATGCTCAATTCAATATCCATTTTTAAGTGATTTTAAACGTGTATGGGATATGGATCTAGACATAGAAGCATATGAAGGAATTCGTTACTATTTCAGATGGTTTGATCCAATGCATTTGAAAGAAAAAGAGATATTTGAAAAGCTTGGGTATATAGATGCTGTGAATTTTGCATCAAAACTTAGATGTAATTTATTAGTTGGTACTGGATTACTTGATAATATTTGTCCACCTAGCACTCAATATGCCATATTTAATAATGCAAAATGTGAAAAGAAACATATTGTTTTTCATAAATATGGACATGAATTAAATAATTTCTTTGAAAATGAGAATTTAAAGTTTATTAAATTTTAATTTATATAAATTACATTTCAAATCAGCTCGTCAAATTTAATTTAAAATCAAATCTAATAATAAATCTACAAATTAGCTGGATGTTATTTTAATTTATATAATAGGATAGGAAGGGTATTATGGATAAAGAAAAATTATTAAAAGAAATAAAAGGAAAGTTAATTGTATCTTGTCAAGCATTAGAAGGAGAACCTTTATATATTGAAAACAGTTCTATTATGCCTCTTATGGCTAGAGCAGCAAAGCAAGCAGGAGCAGCTGCTATTCGTACAAATGGAGTTCGTGATGTTATAGGTATAAAGGAAGAAACTAATTTACCTATAATAGGAATAATAAAAAAGGGTTATGAAGGTTATGAACAATATATTACAGTAACAATGGACGAGATAGATCAATTAGTACAAGCAGGAGCAGATATTATTGCTATGGATTGTACTTTAAGAGAGAGAGTAGATGGCAGGTCAGTTAGTGAGTTTATTCAAGCTATTAAGGAGAAATATCCACAAATAATTCTTATGGCAGATATATCAAATTTAGAAGAGGGTATAAATGCATGGAAAGCAGGAATTGACATGGTTGGAACAACTCTTAGCGGCTATACTGAATATACTTTAAAATTAGAAGAACCAGATTTTAAGTTAATAGAAGATTTAGCAAAAAACATTGATATTCCTATAATAGCAGAAGGAAGAATCCATACACCAGAACAAGCAACGAAAGCTTTAGATTTAGGAGCCCATGCTGTAGTTGTTGGTGGTGCAATTACTAGACCATTAGAAATAGCAACAAGATTTGTTGACGCAATATCTAAGAGGTAGCTTATGAAGTATTTAGGTATTGATATTGGTGGAACAGCTGTAAAAATGGGGATAGTTACTGAAAAGGGTGAAATACTTAATAAATGTAGCTATGATGTAGCATTTGATAGTTATGAAACTCCAATATTTGAAACAGTAAAAAAAGTTATAGGAATATTTTTAAAGGATTCTAATCTTTCATCACATGATTTAAGTGGAATAGGAGTTTCAGCTACAGGACAAATAGATAGTAATATTGGAAGTGTTGTTGGTGTAGGTGGAAACATTAAAAATTGGTGTGGAACAGAAATAAAAAGAGAATTGGAAGCAATTTATAATGTAAAAACAACTGTTGTAAATGATGCTAATTGTATGGTTATTGGAGAACAATGGCTTGGAGGAGCAAGAGGATATAAAAATGTTATAGGTATTACTATTGGAACCGGTGTTGGTGGAGGAATTATTGTAGATTCAAAAATCCTTTTAGGTTCAATTGGTATAGCAGGTGAAATGGGACATTTTGCCATAGATACAAATGGAAGAAAATGTACATGCGGGAATGTAGGATGTTATGAAAGATATGCATCTATGACAGCCTTAATTAATGATGTGAAAGAGAACTATGAGAAGTTAGGTAAGGTTTCATTTGCAAAAGAAGAAGTAAATGGACTAACAATATTTAGTGAACTAGAAAAAAATAAAGAATTACAGAAGATAGTAGATGAGTGGATTCAAAACATAAGTAAAGGATTAATAAGTTTAACTCATATATTTAACCCAGAGATAATTTTAATTGGTGGAGGGGTAAGCAAGCAAGAAAAATTATTTATTAAGCCATTACGAGAAATAATATTAAATAAAGTGATGAAGAAATTCTCACAAGATTTAAAGGTGGAAGCAGCTATGTTAGGTAATGATGCAGGTCTTATAGGAGCTGTATATTATAATATTGTATGTGAAAAATAAAGCTAATATAGCAGATATGTTGCAATAATTGAACTAGACTAAATATAAAGTCTAGTTACAATATATAAAAATAAAACTTTTAGAATTCTAAATAATATTTATGGGAGGTTAAATCTTATGAAAAAAATTCTTTCATTATTAATTGCATCATCAATTATTGCGGTGGGTATAACAAGTAGCAGTTTACAAGCATCAGCATCAATGAAAAATGTTACTAGAATAACTTGGGAGCATGCTGGTGACTTAGAAGCACAAAATGGGTTTGATAAAAATATAGGAGTTGCCGGTGTACTATCAGGAATACTGGATAATAAATATGTAGTAGTTGGAGGCGGGGCTAATTTTCCATATGATACTGTCTTAAATGGAGGCCAGAAAAAAACTTATTCTGATTTGTATTTACTAGAAAAAAATAATGGAAAATTAGTAGTAAAAGAACATACTAATCTTCCAAATGAAATAGCATATGGATCTTCTGTTACAACTAATAAAGGAATTTACTATATAGGTGGAAGTACCAATAAAGATGCTGCAAATGATATAACACTAATAACTCTTGATGAATCTAATAAATTGAAATATGAAAAAGTTGGTGATCTTCCTTTTACATTAAGTAATGGAATTGCGGCAGAATATAATGGTAAGTTATATATTGGTTTAGGTAGTCAAAATGGAAAAGATAGCACTAAGTTATATGAGTATGATCTTAAAACAAATGAGATAAAAGAGCTTGCATCATTAACTGAAAAAAGTTCAATGAATCAATGTGTAGCACAAATATTAAATGGAAATTTATATGTATTTAGTGGAGGAGGATCAATTGCTAACACTGATGGATATAAATACGATATAAGTTCAAATACTTGGTCAAAGGTTTCTAATGTAAAGTTAGGTGATAAAGAAATATCGTTGTATGGAGCAAATTCTGTTAAATTAAATGAAGATGAAATGTTAGTAATTGGAGGGTTTGATAAGGCTGTTTACGATAATGCTGTTTATAATCTAGGATCATTAAAAGGTGATGAATTAGCAAAGTTTAGACAAAATTACTTTGGCGCTGATCCTTATGAATTTAATTGGAACAAAGAAATATTAGTCTATAATTGTAAGAGTGATTCATGGACTTCGTTAGGACAAGTTCCTTTTGATGCTCCTTGTGGTGAAGGCTTAGTTTTGCTAGATGAAAATATATTCTCTATAAATGGTGAAATTAAACCAGGAATAAGAACAAATAGAATGTATTCTGGAAATTTGCTTAATAAATAAAAATAGTTGGTTTAACTTTTGCTCAGTAGATATTATTCTACTGGGCTTATTTTACTTATAAAAATAGTTGAGTATGATTGTATTTTTATAATTTTGTTTGAATAGATATTAAATTTGGATATCATAAGGAAATATAGAAAGTTCTGAAGAATAGTTTATAAATAGTAGATTGTGCAAATTAATAATAAATACTATCATGATATAATTTATTTGTTTAAGTAAACGTATGCACATTTGTGTATATATTTATTAAACTAGAATTAAATAGTAGAGGTGTATTATGAAGAATAAAAATCCTGCTTATGATAAGCCATTTAATACCTTTATAAGATTATATGATGGAAATTATAAAAAGTTATTATTATCATTCATATTTTTCGTTATAAAGCATTCACCTGTATGGATCATGCCAATTGTTTTATCAAATTTAATTAATATTATAAGCAATACTCAAGATCTTAAGGTAAATGAACTAATAATTAATCTAGGATTAATGGCAATCCTCGTAATAACAAATGTTCCTGCGACTTTGATACATACTCGTTTTATGAGTCTTGCAATAAGAGATGTAGAAAGTTCTGTAAGAATAAAGCTTGTAAAGAAACTGCAAGTTTTATCTATACCATATCATAAGCATTTATCAGGAGGGAAACTTCAATCTAAGGTACTACGAGATGTGGAACTTATAACGAATTTATCTAATGTAATATGCATTACAGTAGTTCCAATAATATTAAATGTTATCGTAGCATTTTCAGTCACAACAACTAGAAATGTTTATGTATCATTATTCTTTTTAGCTACAATTCCTATAGCAGTATTTTTTATAGGAAAATTTAATGGAAGTATACAAAGTTCAAATAAAATATTAAGAAAAAATATTGAGGATATGTCAACAGCAGTTTCACAGATGGTTGAAATGGTTCCTATAACTAGAGCACATGCATTAGAAAATCTAGAGATAGATAAAGTTGATAATGAAGTATCTAAAGTTAAAAGTAGCGGATATAAAGTGGATATGCTTAATGCACTATTTGGTGCAGGGGGATGGGCAACATTTCAGCTTATGCAGATAATATGTCTTGTGTTTACAAGTTTTTTAGCTGTTAAGGGATATATAAAAGTAGGCGATATTGTACTTTATCAAACTTATTTTTCTTCTATAATGGGTGATCTTACAAATGCAATAAATGTATATCCCCAGATTGTAAAAGGTTTTGATTCTATAAACTCTGTATCCGAAATACTTGCAGCAGAAGATATTGAAGAAAACTGTGGCAAGTTTGTTATGAAAGAAGTTGAAGGTGATTTCCAGTTTAATAATGTTACATTTAGATATGAAGATGGAAAGGAAGATGTTCTTAAAGATTTTAATCTTCATGTTAAAAAAGGTGAAAGTATTGCGTTTGTAGGAGAATCAGGAGGAGGAAAATCAACATTGCTTCAGCTTGTAGTTGGTTTCTTAAAAGCTACAGATGGTCAGATTTTTGTTGATGGTCATGACATTAATGATATTAATTTAAGAAGTTATAGAACTCATATTGCAATGGTTCCTCAAAATACGGTTTTATTTTCAGGCTCAATAAAAGATAACATTACTTATGGTATGGATGTTAGTAATGAAAAATTAGATGAAATAATAGATGCAGCTTGTTTGAAAGAAGTAATTGAGAGACTTCCAGATGGAATTAATACAAATGTTGGAGAACATGGTGATATGTTATCAGGAGGACAAAAACAGCGTATTTCAATTGCAAGGGCGCTTATAAGAAATCCTAAGGTTATTATTTTGGATGAAGCAACTTCAGCATTAGATAATAAATCTGAAATTCATGTTCAAAAGGCAATGAAGAATCTTATGAAAAATAGAACAACGTTTATGGTTGCACATAGGTTATCAACAATAAAAGATGCACAAAAAATTGTACTTATTAATGGTGGAAATATAAGAGAACAAGGAACTTATGAAGAGCTTATTAGTAAAAAGGGTGAATTTTATAATCTTGCCAGTAATAAGGATGATGGAAGTAAATAATAGTGAATTAATAAAGAATTAATATTATAAAAACATGAATATGTAAAGAATGTTCTATACAAATAATCAGAAATTAATACAAATTTAAATTATGTTTCTATATTAAATTGAAAAAATATAGAAATAATAATATTGTTAAATAAAATATTATTATTTATGGAAATAAGAATTAAGATAACAATTAAGCTATTAGAATACAAAACCTAGGAGGTTATTATGGGAATTAAATACTTTGAAGAACATAAAGTTTTTAAACTTGATGGAAAAAATACATCGTATATTATGGCAGTTATAGATGAAGAAGAATTTTTAGGACATGTATATTTTGGTAAGAAAATAATAGATGAAAATGTAAATTATTTATTGAGAACAGAAGAAGCTCCATTTGTGCCATCTAAAAATAATAGAGATAGAGTATCTTTTTATGACAGTTTTCCAACAGAATACTCAACACATGGAATAGGAGATTTTAGACAGACTGCACTTTCTGTAAAGGATTTTAAAGGAAATACGGCATGCAAACTTCAATATGTTTCACATGAAATTTATAGGGGGAAAAGTAAACTTGAAAGTCTTCCAGCTACATTTGGAGAAGAAAATGAATGTACAAGCTTAGAAATTACATGTATAGATAAGGATTTAAACTTAAAAGTAGTGTTAATGTACACAGTTTTTGAAGATTTAGATGCAATAACAAGAAGTGTGAAAATAATCAATGAAGGAAAAGAGAAAATATATCTAACAAAAGTATTATCAATGTGTATAGATTTTGATGGAATGGATTATGATATGATTTCACTTCATGGATCATGGGCAAGGGAAAGACATATTGATAGAAGAAAAGTAAGCCATGGAACACAGACAGTATCATCTGTAAGAGGTGAAACAAGTCATCAGGATGCACCGTTTATTGCACTTATGGATTCAAAAGCAACAGATGATTATGGAAATGTATATGGATTTAATTTTGTTTATTCAGGAAACTTTTTAGCACAAGTTGAAGGATGTCAATTTGATACAACAAGAGTGCTTATGGGAATTAATCCAACAGACTTTGAATGGAGACTAGATTCAGGAGAAGAATTTACAGCTCCAGAAGTTGTTATGGCTTATTCAGATTGTGGAATAGGAAAAATGACAAGAACTTTCCATGATTTATATAGAAATCATTTGATAAGAGGAAAATATAAAGATAAAAAACGCCCTATATTAATAAATAATTGGGAAGCAACTTACTTTAATTTTGATACAGAAAAACTTCTTGCAATAGCAAAAGAAGCATCAAAAGTAGGAATAGAAATGCTTGTTATGGATGATGGATGGTTTGGACATCGTAATAGTGATAACTCATCCCTTGGAGATTGGATTGTTAATGAAAATAAAATTAAAGGCGGACTTAAGTATTTAGTAGATGAAGTTAATAAGATGGGATTGGAATTTGGAATATGGTTTGAACCAGAAATGATTTCTCCAGATTCAGAATTATATAAATCGCATCCAGACTGGTGTATTCATATTGAAGGACGTACACCGGCACTATGTCGTGAACAATATGTACTTGATCTTACAAGAAAAGAAGTAGTTGATTATGTTTATGATAGTTTAAAGAAAATACTTTCAAGCGCAAACATAACATATGTAAAGTGGGATATGAACAGGCAGATTACAGACCTTGGAAGCAGCTTTATTAATCCAGAACAACACGGAGAAATATTCCATAGATATGTACTTGCTGTTTATGATTTAATGAACAGACTTACTAAAGATTTTCCTGATTTATTACTTGAAAACTGCTCAGGTGGAGGAGCAAGATTTGATCCGGGAATGCTTTATTACAGCCCACAAATATGGTGTTCAGATGATACTGATGCAATTGAAAGACTTAAAATTCAAGAAGGTACAGCAATGGTATATCCATTAAGTACTATAGGAGCACATGTAAGTGACTGTCCCAATCATACAGTAGGAAGAACAACACCATTTGAAACAAGAGGATATGTAGCCTTAAGCGGAACTTTTGGATATGAACTAGATATAACAAAAATATCAGAAGAAGATAGAAATATGATACCAAAACAGATAGAAATGTATCATAAATATAATGACTTGGTAAGAAGAGGAGATTACTACAGAATTGAAAATTATTCTGAAAATAATGGTTTTGACTGTTGGTCTGTAGTTGCAAAGGATAAGAACGAAGTATTAGTAACATGTATTCAGGTTTTAGGAAGACCTAATTATCATAGCAGAAGAATAAAACTTAAAGGTCTAGATGAAGATTCAATGTATAAAAATGAGGAAACAAATGAAGTATATTCAGGAGGAGCACTTATGAATGCAGGAATTAATATTACTGACTTATACGGAGATTATTCTGGAAAGCTGATTCATTTATTAAGACTATAGTATGCATCGTTAAAAAGTATCTAGAGCACGGCTTTAGGTACTTTTTTAATGTATAAACTGTAACTATAAATTATCAACTAAAAAAGCATGTGAAGAAAATTTTTATGTGTATTAAGTACATTAGTTTTGTATATGTATTTACAATATATTGACATAAGAAAATGTTTGAACTATAATTTTAAAAAGTAATAACATTAATAAACAAAAGATATAATTTATTATTAGGGGGATAAAATGAAGAGTGAAAATTTTTTTTCTAGTATGAGTAATAAGATAATGTTACAAATTATTCTTTTAGTAGTGATAATTTGTACATTGATCTCATATGTATCGTTTAGTAGAACTAAAGAAGATATTATTAAAACAACATATGAAACACTAACAGACAGAACTAATGATAGTGCTAGAGCTATAAGTCGTGAATTTGAAATTAGTATGAAAAATTTGGAGTATGTTGCTTCATTGCCAGAAGTTAAAAGTATGGATTACAATGTTTGGAAGGAAGTTGTAATACAGCAATGTTCAACTTGGGGATTTGAAGCTATATACATATTTGATAATAACGGACAAGCATATTATACAAATGATGAAATAAAGGATTATTCTAATGATTCGTATTTTGAACAGATAAAAGAAAATAAGAAATTCATAATGGATACTCCGTGGGCTGATATTGATAATAATAGATCGGTAGCGACAATAATAGTACCAATAATGAATGACAGTCAGGATATATTGGGATATATGTGTGGAACTTTAGATTTAGCAAGGGTTAATTCAATTGTGCAGAATATTCAAATAGGTGAAAATGGATATGCATTTTTGATGACTCAGCATGGATTAATTGCAGCTCATAAGAATATGGATCTAGTATTTAATTACAAGAATATAGCAGACTTAGGAGAAGAAAATGCTGATAAAAGTGAAATAGAAAACTTTATTTTAGAGGCTGGTTCAGGTAAGAGTAATATAACTGATATGAATTTAGATGGAGAAGAAGTATACATTTCTTATAAGAATCCAGAAGATACACCATGGGTTCTTGGAGTTGTAGCGCCATCAAAAGAAGTATTACATAATATAAATAAGATATCTATAATTCAAACTATATTAGCCATAATTGCCATAATTATTAGTGTTCTTATTTCATTAATAATAAGAAAAAATATAAATAAAGAATTGAAAAGAATAATAAAATATTCAGAAGAACTATCAAATTACAATTTGTCATATAAAGATAATTCCAATATTAGAAATAGTGAATTTAAAAAAGCGATTTATTCTTTAAATTCAAGTGTAGATGCTTTAAATGCAACTGTTACAGAAGTGAAAACAAGTAGTTATGATATATCATCAAGTAGTTTAGAAATAGATAATATGATAACAGACATATCGTCAGAATTGGATCAGTCAGTAGCAGCAGTTGAAGAGATATCTGCAAGTATGGATGGGTGCTTTGAATCTGTGAATAAAGTTAATGATTTAGTACAAAAAGTGGATAATAGTGTAACAGTATCTGTTAATATATCTTCAAAAGTAATGGATCTTTCGGATAAAATAAAGAGTCAATCGAATAATCTTCATAAGGATGCAATAAGTTCAATGAATACCTTAGATGAGATTTATTCTAAATGTAAGGGGGAACTGGAGGAGGCCTTAAAGAAAGTATCGGTAGTTAAAAATATATCAACTATGTCAGATAGTATTATGTCAATATCAGAGCAGACAAACCTTCTATCTCTTAATGCAGCAATAGAAGCTGCACGAGCTGGAGAGCATGGCCAGGGATTTGCAGTTGTAGCAAATGAAGTTAAAAAACTAGCAGAACAGTCAACTGAAACTGTAGGAAATATTAAGAATCAGGTAACAGAAGCATTAGATGCTGTAAATTCTTTATCATTAACATCAAAAAGACTTCTTGATATAGTAGAAAAAGATGTTATGAATAATTATAACAAAATAATAGATGCAACGGTTGATTATCAAGATGCAGGAGTAAGTGTAAAACAAATATCAGAAGATTTTAGTAGTATATCGCAAGAAATAAGAAATTCCATGAATAATATGACTAATAATATTGATGGATTAATGGAATCTATAAAAGAGGTAAGAAGCTCAACTAACATTATAGTAGATAATATGTCTCATATAAGTTCTAAAAATGAAGAAATAGTCGATAAGTCACACAATAATAGGGATAAATCAGATAACTTAATCAATTTAGTTGATAAATTTACTATATAGCTAATTAAAAAGTATAGATATGATTATTTTAAAACATATCTATACTTTTTCTATTAAGAAGATGGTATTAAATATTTATTTTCAATAAATATTAGGTACATTGAAACTTAATTAATTATATAAGGAATGGTAAGTATCATAGAGGTTCCTTTTCCAAGTATACTTGTTATTTCAAGACCATATTCTTCTCCATAATTAAGTTTTAAACGTTTGTTTATATTTCTTAAAGCAATTCCATTAAAAAGTTCATTTTTATCATTAATATAATCATTTAAAGATTCAAGTGTTTTATCATCGATTCCAATTCCATTATCAGAGACAGTAATTATTAAATTATCATTGGATTTTAAAGCTTGAATAATTATTTTACCATTTCCATCACATTCGCTTAATCCATGGTATATTGAATTTTCAATTAAAGGCTGAATTATCATTTTTATTATTTCACAATTAAGAACATCATCAGTAACAAGATTTTCAATTGTGAATAAAGAATCAAAGCGAATTCTTTGAAGGTAGATGTAGTTATTTATTATTTCAATTTCATCTTTTAATTTAACTGTATTAATACGCCTATTCATACTATATCTAATTATAGTTCCAAAATATTCTGCCATTGTTGAAGTTTCAGGATCATCATTTATTTCAGCCATCATGTGTATAGATTCTAATGTATTATATATAAAATGAGGATTAATTTGATTTTGTAGTTGTTTTAACTCTAATTCTTTTTGTTCTATTTGATTTTTATAATTTATAGTAATTAAAGTGTTTATTCTAGTTTTCATATCATTATAAGAATTAATTAGTATCCCTATTTCATCATTTTTATTATAAGCGAAGTTGTAATTCAAGTTAGTTTCAACTTTACTTCCCATATTTTCAATAAGTGATTTTATTGGATTGAATATTCTATTTAAGAAAAATAGATAAATTACAATAAATAATATTAAGCAAAAAATTAAATTACTTAAGAAGAAAAGTAAATATAATACATCAATATGATAAGCATCATCTTTTGGAATTGTATTTATGATTGTCCAATCGGATGATTGCAAGTTATTATAGCATACTATATGTTTTTCATTATCTTTAGAATAAACTAGTTCAGGAACAGTACTGCTTTGATCAATATATTCAGAGTAATTATATTGGTGTTCAGCATCATCTGTACCAATTATTAAATTATTTTCAGAATCATACAGATAAACAGATTCATTATTAAAAGGAATATCTGAAGTCAGCAATGACAGTAGTTCATCTGTAGAAAATGTAAGTAGTAAAATTCCAGTAGTCTTTTGTGATTTTATATCAATTATTTTTCTTGTTATAGCAATTAAGCTTTCATCATTTTTAGTTGTATCCCTAAAAACATTAGTTGCATTAAAGTTTGAGAAAATCTCAACCTGATTTGAAGAATCTACAGCAGTGTTAAACCACTTTTCATGAAATGGATTTTTTAATAAATCATTATTATTATTTCGAGCAGTATATACGCCATTTCCATTTAAATTGAATATGTAAGCTCCATTTATAGTCTTATTTTGAATAAGCATCATATCACATAAATATAGTAGATAATTATATTGTTCTATATCATAAGTATTATTATTAGATAGTGTAGTGTTAAGCTTTTCTATATCAGGTATTATTAATGGATATTTTGAGACGTCAATTATATTGTCAAGTTTTTGAGTAATTTGAGTACTTAAACTTAAATTAAAGTTTTTTATTAACTTTTCTGTTTTATTAAATTCATACCTAGAATAAGAGTATAAGTTTACAGCTGTAACTATTAAAAATATAATATATATTGATAAAAATATAAGTAAAGTTAGTTTTTTTATTGATAAATCTCTATTAATTTTCATAAATCCACCTTTAAACTAAAAAATGTATTTTAAATATTTAAATTTTAACTTATAATTTAAATATATATTAGAATATACAATTATTCAATAATGATAAGACATATTCATAAAAATGGTATACGTTTTCTTATATTTTCTATGTAAAGGATTTTACTAACTTGAAATAATGTACACTAGGAGGAAAAATGAAAATTATAGTAGTTGATGATGATAATATAATTAGAATGGGATTAACTAAAATGATTGAGAAAATTGATGAAAGTTATGAGGTGATTTCAAGTTTTCAAAATGGCGCATTAACTTTAGAATATTTAAAAAATCACAGTAAAGAAGTTGATCTTGTAATAACTGACATAAAGATGCCTGTAATGACAGGTATAGAGTTAATCGAAAATTCAATAAAAGAATTAGACAAGTCTCCGCTATTTTTAGTTTTAAGTGGGTATGATGAATTTAATTATGTGCGAGATACTATGAAAATGGGAGCTTTTAATTACTTATTAAAACCTATAAAAAGAGATGAATTAAAAAAAATATTGAAAGAAGCTGATGAGAGAATTAATGAAATAAAAAGCAATGATAAAATCATAGACAAATCTATTGAAATTTTGAAAAAGGACTTTTTTAAGAATATATTATTTTCAAGTAAGGAACTTAACAAGAAAGTTGAAAATCCATTGTTAGAAAATCTTCAGCTAAATGAAAACTATCAATATAAAATGATAGTATTAAACAAAAAGGTTGATAGCAGTATATTATATGATTTTATAAAGGGAATTATGGATGTCCATAAGGATATTGAATATTCATCATTTGGATATAATGACTCTGTTTACATTATTTTTTATATAAATAAAAAAACAAATAATAATTATAATGATATTTTTGAATTTATAGTTAATAAATCCGATTGCTTTATTGAGTTGAATATAAGTGTATACATATTAGATGATACAGATAAAATATGGAAATTAAGAGAGCAGTCTAAACTTGTTAAGAAAATGAAAGAAAATGCAGATGAATCTTTGAATGTAAAAAAATATTATTTAACACAAGATGAAAGATTAAAAGAAATATTAAATAGTGATTTGAATGATGTTAATAACAATATAACTGTAATTAAGCTTGCAAAAGATTATATTATAAATAATTATAATAAGAACATATCATTAAAAGATGTAGCAGATGAGGTTTATTTAAGTCAGAATTATTTATCGGAATTATTTAAAAAAGAAATAGGAGAAGGATTTTATGATTTCCTTTCCAAATATAGAATAAAAAAAGCCAAAGAAATTTTATTGACTACAAATTTAAAAGTATATGAAATAGCGCAAATGGTTGGATATAATGATTCAATAACTTTTGGAAGAGCATTTAAAAAAATAACAGGAACAACACCAAATAATTTTAGAAATAATAGAGATAATTAATTCACATTGTTTATGAATGAAAGGTGAAGTGATTAAAGTGTTGAAAAATATAAAAAGAGTCTGGATTATAATTTTATTAGCAATGATTGGTTTTGCTATACAGATTGTGGCATTAAGCAAAAGCTTTAATTATGAAAAGGACGACAAAAAGCTAAATTTTCTTCATGGAAATATAGATTTTGTAAGCAACAGGACGGATAAGAGTAATGAATTAAATGAACTTGTTGATGAATTTGAAAAAATGTATCCTAACGTGCATGTGAATTTAGAATTAATAGGTGATGTGGAAGAAATTCTTGAAAGAAAAGCAGCTGTTGGAGATTTACCAGATGTAACCCTTGTTCCTGCAAGTATAGATAAGGGAGAATTCTCTAGTTATTTTTTACCAATAGATGATTTAGGGTTTAATGGTGATAATATGTATGATTATGTATCAGGTCTTGGAAGCGATAATTTACTATATACGATGCCAACATCATCTTTATGGCAGGGAGTAATTTATAATAAAGAAATATTTAATAATCTGGGTATAGATACTTATCCTAAAACGGAAAAAGAATTTTTTAATGTATGTAGTAAGATAAAAAATAATGGAATAGTTCCTATTGCATTAAATTATAGACAATCATGGATTATGAATACATGGATAGATACAATACCGTATTTATATAATGCTCACATGGAAGATAAATTAATAGGAGAATCTAAAGATGTTTTTTCAAGTGATGGAGAGATATATAAATCCTTAAATTTTGTAAAAAAAATATATACATCAGGATATTGTGAAAGTGATATAGTAAATTATGACTGGGCACAATGTAAAGAAGATATTATTAATGGAAAGACTGCCATGATAATCTGGAATTCAGATTTTATAAATCAGTTAGTTGATTTGGGGATGGATAAAAATGATTTAGGTATGTTTCCGATACCAGAAACAAATGTTATAAAGATGATTGGAGACTATAGAATTGGGATTAGTAAAAACACTAAATATCCAGAAGCATCAAAGGCATTTTTAAAATTTTTATTTGAAGAAGACCGATATGCAAATGCTGTAAATATAATGTCAAGTTTACGAGATAGTGAAGAGAATTTAAAAATGATAGATGAGTTAAATAAATTTGATATTCCAGTAATTTTCCAAGAAAGTATAGCAGCTCAAAATGATGAAGAGAATAAACTTCATGATAAATATACTTATTTAAGAAAAAGTATAGGACTGGATTATACATTTATACAGAATTATATAACGTCTGAAGATACTAAAAAAATAGAAAAAGAAGCTAATGATAAATGGAGATTGTATAGAGATAAAGAATAATATGATTTAAGAATTACTTATTTTTAGGTAATTCTTTTTTTTGTTTTTAAATAAAAATTAGAATCTTAAATTGAAAGAATAAACAAATTTTACTGTATATAAACTAAAATTATTGCAAGTGCTGATTTACGTTTACATGAATCGTTGCAAAAAATATAATTAAGACATCAAGTAAAGCAAGTAAGTAAAAATAAGACCTTACACAAGAGTTTATTAAGGAGGCTAATTATGGCTGGCATATCACTAAGACATATTGTTAAAACATATCCGGGCAATGTAACCGTTGTTCCTGATTTAAATTTAGAAATTAAAGATAAAGAATTTGTGGTTTTAGTAGGACCATCTGGATGTGGGAAATCAACAACACTCCGTATGATTGCAGGACTCGAAGATATTTCAGGTGGGGAGATGTATATTGGAGAAAGACTTGTAAATGAGATTGCACCCAAGGAAAGAGACATTTCCATGGTGTTTCAAAATTATGCATTATATCCTCATATGACAGTATATAAAAATTTAGCATTTGGATTAGAATTAGCTAAAGAAGATAAAAAAGTTATAGATCAAAAAATTAAAAAGGTAGCTAAAGATTTAGATATTGAATATTTATTAAATCGTAAACCTAAAGCACTTTCTGGTGGACAAAGACAGCGTGTAGCGGTAGGAAGATCTATGGTTCGTAATCCTTCAGTATTTTTATTTGATGAACCACTTTCGAATTTAGATGCAAAGCTTCGTGGAGAAATGAGAGCTGTAATAAAACAACTTCATGAAAAATTACAAACAACATTTGTGTATGTAACACATGATCAGGTTGAAGCAATGACAATGGCAGATAGAATTGTTGTTATGAAGGATGGTTATATACAACAAAATGATATTCCACAAAAGTTATTTGATTGTCCTTGTAATAAGTTTGTTGCTGGTTTTATAGGAATGCCTCAGATGAATTTCTTTGACTGCGAACTTAAAAAGAAAGACGATGAGTTTTATTTGAAATTTGCAAATTATGAAATTCTACTTCCAGAGAGTAAGAACCAAAATGGATGCCTTGATGGGTATGTAGGAAAAAACATTTCAGCTGGAATAAGACCTAATGATTTATCTATTGTAGATAAAGAATATACCATAAATGGTGAAGTTGAATTAAAGGAATTAATGGGAGCTGAATCTTATATATACGTAAATTCAAATGATGTTAGATTTACAGTGCGAACAGTTGGAAGTTATAAATGCGAGATTGGACAAGGCGTTTCCATTAAATTTGATACAGAAAAAATTCATTTGTTTGATAAAGAAACTACAAAAACAATAACAAATTAAAACATAAAAATATGGAGTGATAGAAATGTTTAGATTTTTGTTCCCTAACTATGCAAAAGCTGGAGCAGGAATAGATAGAAATGCTCCTAAGAAACAGGGATTACCACTAATAATAGAGACATTAAGTCGTGAATTTACTAATTTATTAAAATTAAATTTTATATTTTTAATATTTTGTATTCCAATAGTTACGATAGGTCCAGCCATTGGAGCACTTACAAGTGTAACTATAAAAATGGTTAAAGATGAGCCGGTAGATTGGTTTTATGATTTTAAAGAAGCATTTAAAAAGAATTGGAAGCAATCATTTGTATTAGGTATATTACAGTCTATTGTTGCAATTGTAATAGGATGTGCATTTCTTTACTATTTTCAATTAACAGGAATAGCATATTACTGCATGATGTTCATAATTTCAGTGATTTCAGCAATAGTGTTTATGTCTTTTATATATTTATACCCAATGACTATATTAGTTAATTTGAAAATAAAAGACATAGTAAAAAATTCATATCTTTTATTAATAATAAACATTAAATATTCAATTATAACACTTGCAGTATGCTTATTAGTATTTGCAGCAGGTATTATGCTTAGATTTGTAACTATACCAATAATATTTTTATTTTTTAGTATTTCCTTCAGTTGTTTTATATGCAGCTTCTGTGCCTATGGACCAATAGAAAGGAACATAATCAAATAAAAGTAAACAATTACAGAGGTATTAATCCTAAATTTTGTTAAATACAAAAATTTAGGATATATATAAATAAAAAATTATAAATAAAAATTATAAATTATATGAATAGCTATAAAATTTAGAAGAAACGGGGTATGTAAAATGAAATTTACAAAATGTATGGCTTTAGCTATTGCTGGAGCAATGACAATGACTTCTATGATTGGTTGTGGAAGCAGCACATCTAGTGGAGGAAGTTCATCTTCAAAGGGGAAGACATTAACAGTTTTAACACATAGAACTGATATGGATGAAACTTTTAAAACATATGCTGAGGAATTTGAAAAAACACATGAAGGTGTTACTGTAAAATTTGAAAATTTAAATGATTATCAAAATACAATTTCTACAAGAATGGGAACAAATGATTACGGGGATGTTCTTATGATTCCTGCTAATATAACAAAAAATCAATATCCAGATTTCTTTGAACCATTAGGTACTTATGATGAATTATCACAAAAATATGATTATTTAAGTGATGTAAACGTTGATGGTACTATTTATGGATTAGCTACAGGAGCAAATGCAAATGGATTTGTTTATAACAAAGAAGTATTTGATAAAGCTGGAGTAACAGAACTTCCAAAAACACCAGAAGAATATGTTAATGCATTAAAACAAATAAAAGAAAAATGTCCAGATGTAATTCCTTACTATACAAATTATAAGGATTCTTGGACATTAACAAACTTCTCAAATGGAATTGAAACTTCAATGGCTGGAGATACAGATTACTTAAATAAAATGTTCTATGATAAGAACGAATTCTTACCAGGTTCTGTAACATATACATCATTAAAATTATTATATGATGCAGTTGCAAATCAATGTGTTGAACAAGATCCAATGACTTCTGACTGGGAATATTCTAAGCAAGCAATGGCTGATGGAAAGATTGGAGTAATGTGCTTAGGTTCTTGGGCGATTGGACAAATTAAAGCTAAATCACAAAATCCAGATAACATAAAATTCATGGCAGCACCATCTACTGTAGATGGAAAACAAAATATTCAAGTTGCAGCAGATTATAGAATGGGTGTAAACAAAAACAGTGAAAATAAAGAAGTAGCAAAAGATTTTGTTAAGTTCTTTGTTGAAAGATATCCACAAGATTCAAACATGCTTTCATCATTAAAAGGAACTGAATTACCTGATTTCCTAAAAACTGGTGGCAATGTTGAATTAATACAACAAAAAGCAGGTACAACTCAACAAGCAAAAGATTTTGATGCAGTACAAAAAGAATCATTAATCAATTTAAGTGATCCAACATGGATTAAGACAGTTATTGAAATTGGACTTGGAAATGGAAAACAAAGCTTTGATGATTATATGAAATCATTAAATGAAAGCTGGGTTAAAGGAATAGATTCAATAGGGAAATAATTAGAAATCTAATTGTTAAAGTAAAGAAAAGGCGATATTTCATATGTGCATAGATATCGCCTTTCACTAAGAAAGTAGAGAGGTGCTATTTATGACAACAGATTTAGAAAAAGTTGATGTTAAGCCAGATTTTCCAAGCAAGCAAAAGCGAAAATTAGGATTTTCATCATTACCATATAAAAAACAGAAAATTATAATTTCAATATTATTTTTAATGGTTCCAGTAGTATTACTTGCAGTATTCACCTATTTACCAGCAATATCAATGGCAGGATACAGCTTTACAGACTGGGATGGTATAAGTAAGGTTAAAAACTTTGTAGGTTTAAAAAATTATCAAACAATTTTAAGCGATCCAAAATATTTTCAACCTTTATTTGTTAGTATTTACTATTTGATTGCATCTTTTATTCAAATAGCTTTAGGTGTTGGAGTAGCATACTTAGTTTCTTTTGGATGTAAAGCTTCAAATTTATTTAAAAGCGTATATTTCTTTCCATCATTAATAAATAGTGTTGCAATAGGATTTATTTTTATATTCTTTTTACAACCAGGAAGTACTTTAGATACAGTATTAAGTTTCTTACATTTAGATGGATTAATAAACTACTGGTTACAAGATCCTAAGTTTATAAATGTATCTATGGCAGGTGTTTCTGTATGGAGATATGTTGGATATAACATTGTAATGTTTGCAGCAGCAATGGCATCAATATCACCAGATATATTAGAAGCAGCAAGAGTTGATGGAGCTAGCAGATGGCAACAGCTTAGACATATAATTATTCCAGGAATATCAACAATTTTAGGATTACAATTATTCTTAGCATTAACTGGTGCATTATCAGCATTTGAAACACCATATATAATGACTGGTGGTGGTAATGGAAGTATGACATTCATTATTCAAACTGTTAATTATGCATTCCAAAATCATAGAGTAGGACTTGCGTCAGCAATGGCAATGATATTATTAATACTTTGTATACTAATAATAAGTATTCAAAAATTAGTATTTAGAAATAAGGAGGTTTAGGGAATGAGCATGAAAAAATTAACACCAAGTGAACTGATATACAATATATGCAAATATGCATTTTTAATATTGTTAGTTATAGTGTTTATATTACCAATATTAACAGTACTTTTTGCATCATTTAAAACTGGTACAGAATATGCATCAACAAGTGTATTAACATTACCTGAATCTTTTTTTAACTTCGATAATTTTATAGAAGCATTTACAAAAGGTAATATGCTTAATGGTTTTAAAAATACAGTTATCATATTGATATTTTCATTAGCTGGAGCAGTACTTACTGGATCAATGGCAGCTTATGTATTTTCAAGATTTAAATCTAAGTTCACCAAATTTGTAAATGGAATGTTTTTAGTTGCAGTTATGATTCCAGCAATAGCAACACAGGTTGCAACATTCCAGATAATATCAGCTTTAGGATTATTCAATACTAGACTAGCACCTATTATTCTTTATATAGGTACAGATATAATGACGATTTATATATTCTTACAATTCTTAGATAATATTTCTGTTTCATTAGATGAATCAGCAATTATAGATGGAGCAAATTATTTTCAAATATTCTTTAAGATAATACTTCCATTGCTTTCACCAGCAGTAATTACAGTACTTATAACTAAAGGAGTAGGTTTATATAATGATTTCTATACTCCGTTCCTTTATACACCAAGTGCAGATTTATTAACATTATCAACAACTTTATTTAAGTTTAAAGGGCCTTTTGGTGCACATTGGGAAGTGATTTCAGCAGGAATTATAGTAGTAATGATTCCAACACTTATTGTATTTTTAACACTACAAAAACAAATTTACAGTGGATTGGTTTCAGGATCTGTAAAAGAATAAGCTAGATTAGTAATTAGTATTTTGAAAATTGAAGGAAAAGAATTTTTAAAAGACTTAACCTTTTAATTATAATTAATAAAATAATCAATAATTTAATGAGTAAAAAAGAACATAATATATAGATAAAAGGAGATATAAAAATGACTAGAATTTTAGGAGATAATTTACCAAACATGCCATGGCAAGAAAAGCCAGAAGGATTTAACGGACCAATATGGAGACATACAGAAAATCCTATAATCGGAAGAAATCCAGTAGAAGGAGTAGCGAGAATTTTCAATAGTGCAGTCGTACCTTATAATGGAGAATTTATTGGAGTATTCAGAGGAGAAACAATAAATGGAAGACCACATATTTACTTAGGTCATAGTAAAGATGCTATTAACTGGGAATTCGATAAAGAAAGAATAAATTTTGTAGATGAAGATGGTAAGCCATATCAACCACTTTATGCATATGATCCAAGACTTGTTAAGGTGGAAGATGAGTATTTTGTAATATGGTGTGGAGATTTTGATGGAGCAGCAATAGGAATTGCAAAGACAACAGATTTTAAAACATTTGTAAGACTTGAAAATCCATTCCTTCCATTTAATCGTAACGGTGTATTATTCCCTAAGAAGATAGATGGTAAGTATATAATGTTATCAAGACCAAGTGATAATGGACATACTCCATTTGGAGATATCTTCTTAACAAAAAGTCCAGATTTAAAATACTGGGGAGAACATAGAATAGTAATGCAAAAAGGCGGAAATGGATGGTGGCAGTCAATAAAAATCGGTTGTGGTCCAGCGCCAATAGAAACAGATGAAGGATGGTTAATATTCTACCATGGAGTTACAGGAACTTGTAATGGGCTAGTTTATTCAATGAGCGCAGCAATATTAGATAAGAAATGTCCATCAAAAGTGTTATATAGAGCTGGAAGCATAATGCTTACACCAGAAGAATGGTATGAAGAAAGAGGATTTGTACCAAATGTTATATTCCCATGTGCAACATTAACTGATGCTGAAAGCGGAAAAATAGCAATTTATTATGGAGCAGCAGATACTTATGTAGGACTTGCTTACACTACAGTTGAAGAAACTGTTAAATTTATAAAAGAACATAATGAATTAATCGGATTAGATGCTACAGACGGAAGAATGTAATATTGCTATTTGATAAATATATTAGAAAAGCGGTAGATGTTTTAACATTTACTGCTTTTCTTGAATGGAGGAACTGATATGAAAATTGGCTTAAAGAACTTAAGATTACGTATGAAAAATTTTGAGGCTAAAATAATCAGCAAAGAGAAATTTAACAATATATCAATAAGGAAAAAGTTATTGATATATTTTATTTCTATTTCGATAATTGGAAATATATCAGGTGTATTAGGGTTAATTTTTCTCCATCATATAGGAAATAAATATAATTATGCAATAGTTAACTATGGACTTATTCAAGGGGATATAGGGAAATTAGGGATTGAACTTGAAAAAAGCAATTCTGCTGTAAGAGATTTTTTATTTTCAGATGGTGATGAAAGAGATAAGGCAAAAGTTGAACTAAATGGATATTTGGATAATATAGATAAATCATTAGATTCTATATCAGGTTATATTGTTTCAGATGAAGAAATGGATGCCATAAAGAATATAAAGCTAAACTTAGCCAAATATAAACAAGTAAGAAATAATGTTTCCATAAGTGTAATTGGAGATAGACAGGATGAAGGATTAAAATTATTTAGAAGTGAAGGGGCTCCTATAATGGAGGAAATAAGTACAGAAATTTCATCATTACTGCAAAGAAAAATTGATCAGTGTAATGAACTTATTAGTAAGATTGAAATAATTAAAATGACTAATACAATATTAGCTATTATAACAATTACATGTTCAATAATTATAAGTATTTTCATATCAAGAAGACTAAGTGGCAGATTAGGAAGAACAATAAATAAGATAAAAGATGCAGTAGAGAGTATGGCAGAAGGTAATTTAGACATAAGTATTGATATTGAGTCAAAAGATGAACTTGGAATTCTTGCAGAGTCATTTTCTAATATGATAAAAACCTTAAAATCTTATATAAATGAAATATCATTTATTTTAGGCAATATTTCAGAAGGAAATCTAATGACTAATACTAGAGAAGAATACAAGGGGAATTTTTTAGAGATAAAAAAATCATTAGATAATATTACAAAATCACTAACAGAGGTTATATCAGGAATAAAGGAAAGTAGTAGTAACGTAAATAATAATTCTCAAAAATTATCTGATACAGCACAGATATTATCAAAACGTTCAAGTGAACAGGCGTATTCTGTTGATAAATTAACAAATTATATTGATAAAATAAATGAACAGGTAAAGAATAATGCAGAAAATGCAGAAAATACAAATATTATTACTTCAAAGTTATTAATAGAAATAGAAGAAAGTAATAGAAAAATGCAGGACATGCTATTATCTATGGATAATATTGAAAATGCATCAAAAGATATAGAAAAAATTATTGAAGCAATAAATGAAATAGCATCTCAGACAGATCTACTTGCGTTAAATGCAGCTATTGAAGCAGCAAGAGCAGGTGAATTTGGGAAAGGTTTTGCGGTGGTTGCAGATGAAGTTAGAAATTTATCAGGTCAAAGTTCAAATGCAGTAAGCGAAAGTATTTGTCTTATAAAAAATTGTATTGAGGCAGTAAATAGTGGGAAAATATTAGCTAATAATACTGATAGTACATTAAGGCAACTGGTTAATAATATAGAAAAAGCAACGGATTTAGTTTCAAAAATAAATGATGCATCATCTAAACAGGCAGAAGCAATAGATAGAGTTCACAATGATATATTGAAGATTTCAAATGTTATACAGGAAAATTCCGCAACAGCTCAGGAAAGTGCAGCAGCAAGTGCAGAGCTTAGTGTTCAATCTGAATCATTAAATAAAATGATAGAAAAGTTTAGAATTGAATAAAAAATATAAATCATTGTATTAAGGAGAGGGTTTAGTATGAGTATTAAATTGAATAAGGAATTAATAGAAAAATCACTAGTAAATAAGGGTGATATTTCAAGAATACTAAAATTATATGAAAAGGCAGAAAAAGGTGAAGGTATAACAATAGCATTTTTGGGAGGATCAATAACTCAAGGATGTAACTCAACAGTATATGAAAAGTGTTATGTAGAGCTTGTATCTAAATGGTTTGAAAATAAATTCAAATTAGTAAATGTTAAGCATATAAATGCAGGTGTAGGTGCAACAGGTTCACTTATAGGTGTTCATAGAGCAGAAAAACAAGTTTTAAGTAAAGATCCAGATATAATTTTCGTTGATGCAGCAGTTAATGATAATGATTCAGATTATTGCAAAATATCTTATGAAAGCGAAATAAGAAAATTATTAAGCAGTAAAAATAAACCAGCAGTTGTAGAAGTGTTTATGACCATGGTGGATGGTGTTAATTATCAAGATGCACAAATAAAAATTGGATTTAATTATAATGTTCCTATGATAAGTTTTAGAAACACTGCTAATGAATTAGTTGAAAAATATAATTTAAAATGGAGTGATTTACTGACTGATGAGGTTCATCCTAATGATGATGGTCATGAAATAATAAGTGAATTATTAGTGAATTTTTTAGAAGACATATATATGAATAACTACAATAAAGGGGAAAGTATTGAAGTTAAGGATAATACATTAGAAAAAAAATGTGTATATGGTGATAGATATATATATGGAAGAATACTTAATAATAAGGAGTTAAGACCAAAAGAAATTATTGGGTTTGATAAATATGAAGAAGGCTTTCAGGTTTTTCATAATGGATGGAGATTTATTGGCAAAGCTAATGAAGGTGGAAAATTAATGATAGAAACTGAATGTAATAATATCATTTTATTGTACAAGAAAACAATTTCTGAAAATAGTGGGAAGTTTAAGGTACGAGTAAATGGATTAGAAAAGGCATTAATTGATACTCACTTTAAAGACGGATGGGGAGATTGCACGGTAACTGAAATTTTAGAGGAGTGTGATTATAAAAAAACATATGAAATTGAAATTGAAGTAATTAGTGAAGAAAAGGATAGAGAAGTTACAATTCTTGGAGTAATGGTTTCTTAATTAAGATTTTTAACAATTTTCACAATAGTATTTAGACCTTTTAATGAAATTAATTATATTTTTATTAAAAGGTCTTTCTTTTTGTTATAGTAATAGTAAACATATTTTATTATAAATAAACAATATTTATGAAGTTTTAGAGTAAATGTTTTCAAAAATAGGTGTTGTAAATATAATAAAATTAACATTATCATGATTTTAATATGAAATGAGGTTACTAATTATGAATAATTATATGGTTTTTGATATTGGTGGAAGTTCGGTAAAATGGTCTGTTATAGAGGGTGAAGGGAAAATACTTCAAAGTGGAAGTATTAAAATAGCAAGTAATATTTCAGATTTTTTTAATGGATTAGCAGAAATAACAAATAATATGAAAAAAGAGTTTGATGTTAAAGGTATTGCTATAAGTGCTCCAGGTGCAGTTGATAGTGAAACTGGAGTTATAGGTGGAGTAAGTGCAATTCCATATATTCATGGACCAAACTTTAAAGAAGAATTGAATAAGCTTACAGGAATTGAAGTGGAAATTGAAAATGATGCAAATTGTGCAGCACTTGGAGAATGTTGGCTTGGAGCTGGAAAAGATAATAAAGATTTGGCATTTATAGTATGTGGTACAGGTATTGGCGGTTCAATAGTAAAGGATAAAAAAGTACATGTTGGTATACATAAACATGGAGGAGAATTTGGTTACTGTTCATTTGATTATGAGATTGATGAGGAAGGTATTCCTAAATTTAAAGCATGGAGTCAGACAGGATCTACAGCTGGTTTAGCTAATAATATTGCAAGACTTAAAGGATTAGAAAAAGGAAGTATAAATGGAGTTGAAGTTTTTGAAATGTGCAAAAATGGAGATAAAATTGCTGTTCAAGAAGTAAATAAATATTATTACAATATGGCTATAGGAATTTATAATATTCAATATATTTATGATCCAGAAGTAATAGTTCTTGGGGGAGCTATTAGCGAAAGAGAAGATTATATAGACGAAATTAATAAAAGACTTGATTATATGATGGGTACTGAATGTGGTCTTGAAGGAACTATAAAACCTTTAGTAAAAAGATGTGTTTATGGAAATGATGCCAATAAGTTAGGTGCATTATATAATTATCTACAAAAGCATTCTAAATAAAATATATATTGCGATTTATATTTAACATATGCAATATTATAGTTAAATATAAGTACGCATATGGTAAGAGGATATATGAAGAAAAAATGGATTATAATATGGGTACTAGTATTTTTGGTAATATGCAGTTTTGCTTTAAGAATTATTGGATATAATCATGAAGAAAAAAAGCAAGTAGTTTTTTTGAATAATTTTATAAATATATCTGATAAATTAGAGCAATATGAAAAATCTTTTGAAAAATTACATCCAGATATTGATATTAAGATTGAATCAGTAGGAGATCAGTATGAAAACATCAGTATCGTAAGGCTAAATGCTAATAAGGCAGGAGATGTTATGGTTATTCCATCTTACATGAATTTATCAGATTATCCAGATTATTATGAGCCATTATATAGTGTTGGTGAGGCTTTAAATAAATATAGATTCAGTGATATTAAAGCTATAGATGATAAAGTTTATAGCATCCCTTTATCTATGATAGTTTCAGGTGGAATATTGTATGATATGAAGATTTTAAATGATGCTGGTATTACAAAGATGCCACAATCATTAGATGACCTCAAAGAGGCACTAAGAGCGGTTAAAACTAGAACTAATGCAGTTCCATTGTATTCTAATGCAAGAGGTGAAGAACAGCTTATATCATGGAATGGATTAATATATTCGCTTGAAGGCAGCAATGATTATATGACTAGCATGGTCAATGAAAATAATATTTTTTCATCTGACAGCAGATATTACGAAGTATATAAATTTTTATATGAATGTGTAAGTGAAAATCTAATTGAGTCTCCGTTTACTAGTTCAAAATGGGATGGTGGATTAGAGCTTATTAAGAAGGGGAAGTTAGCTTCCGCAGTAGTAAATTTTCATATGTATGAAGAGGCAAAACAATATGCATTAAATTCTGATTCTATTGAATATTTTCCGTTGAAAAGTGCTGGTGGTGATTACTATCTATATGGAGAACCGTCATATGGCATTGGAATAAATAAAGAAAGCAAGAATAAAGAAGAAGCTAAAATGTGGATGGAGTATCTTTTAGATGAAACAGATTTTCTAAATTATGCTGGAGATGCAGGAATGCTGGTTAAGAATGATAAACCAGAATATGAAAAGATGGCACAGACTAATGGTTTAAATATTATTTATCCAGACAGAGTTACTGAAGAGAATATAGGGAAATTTGAAAAGATTGATAATGAAGCATGCTTAGGCATATATGGAGGAAGTTTTGCTTTTAATTTAATAAATTCTGCAGCTGAGGGAAAAAATAATTATGATGAGCTTTGTATTGATTGGAATAATAGATGGAACTCTGCTAGCAAAGAAATTAATAAAAAATAAATTGTATATTAATTAAGTGCTGAATATTCTATTTTTATAAAGATTATTCAGCATTGTTTTATAGGTTTGATATTGTTTAAATAAAGCTACTTATAGAATATATAAGTAATATGAATACGTTTAATGAAAAAACTAGAACTAAGAAAATATATTGTATAACGGAGGAATGTATTGTGAGTGGAAATTTAAAAGATTATAAAATTAGTGCTATAGAAAATATAAAAATTTATGGGAGAAATGCTTTTAACGAAGATTCTATAGCGCTTTTTTGGACTGGAAGTGGCTTTGAGGCAAACGTCAGAGGTTCTGAATTATGGATGGATATTGAAACAGATTATGATATTTATGAGCAATGGATAAGTATTGAGATAAATGGTGAACTTGTTAGTAGACAAATGTTATCAAAGGGACATTCTTTAGTATGCATTTTTAGAGGTATGAATAATGAACTTATAAAAAATGTAAGAGTATATAAGGATGTTCAACCTATGGATACTGATGATAAATGTATATTTCTAATTCATGAATTAAAAACTGATGGAATATTTGAAAAAGTGCCAGAGAAAAAAATGAAGATTGAATTCATAGGAGATAGTATATCATCTGGAGAGGGAACAATAGGAGCAAAATTAGAAGATGACTGGATATCTATGTGGTTTAGTACAACAAATAATTATGCAGTTATAACATCGAAAAAACTTGATGCTGATTTTAGAATATTATCTCAAAGTGGATGGGGAGTTCTTTGTGGATGGGATAATAATCCTAATCATGCACTACCTAGGTATTATGAACAAGTGTGTGGTGTAGTTAATGGAAAAATAAATGAAGAACTAGGTGCTTTTAATTACAATGATTTTGAATCATGGCAACCAGATGTTATTGTAGTTAATTTAGGAACTAATGATGGAGGTGCATTTACATCTCCAGAATGGATAGATGAAACTACAAAAGAATCTTTTAAACAACATATAGATGACGATGGAAATTATAATAAAAATGATATTAAAAGATTTGAAAATGCTATTATAAAATTTTTATGTAAAATAAGAAAAAATAATAGAAAGGCAAAGATTGTATGGGCTTATGGAATGCTTGGAACTCCTATGATGAAATATATTTATAGGAGCATAGAAAAATATCAAAATGAGTTTAATGATGATAAGGTGTTTATAACTCAGCTTCCTAATACAACAGAGGAAACTGTTGGTGCAAGAAAGCATCCTGGCAAACTTAATCATGAAATTGCTGCTAATCAGCTTTGGGATTTTATAAGAAATTTATAGTTATATATATATGTTAATATTAATCTTAATTCTCCTAATTAGAATGATGTTACATAATATTTTCAATAAAAAGGTATGCTTTTTTTACAAAAAGACATATCTTTTGTTGACTATGAGGAAAATAGCAATTATAATGATAATATAAACATTTACAAAATAATTAAAGAGTTTATATGTGAAAATAAGTAAAGAATATCTATATTATGTGAACGCTTAAAATTATTATTTAAATATTAAAAATACGGACAAGTTTTAGGAGGTTTTTTATGACTTTAAAATGTAAATTCCCTGATAAGTTTTGGTGGGGGTCTGCAACTTCAGGCCCACAAAGTGAAGGTAGATTTAATAAGAAACATGATAGTGTTTTTGATCACTGGTTTGATATAGAACCAGAAGCATTCTTTAATGGCGTAGGTCCAAATGTAGCATCTAATTTTTATAATAGTTACAAAGAGGATATAAAGTTAGTAAAAGAAATTGGTTTAAACAGTTTTAGAACATCAATACAATGGACTAGACTTATTAAAGATTTCGAAACTGGTGAAGTAGATGAAGATGCTGTAAGATTTTATAATGATGTAATTGATGAATTAATAGCTAATGATATCATTCCAGTTATGAATTTGCATCACTTTGATTTACCAGTTGAACTATATGATAAATATGGTGGATGGGAATCAAAGAAAGTTGTTGATTTATTTGTAGTGTTTGCAGAAAAATGTTTTGAGCTTTTTGGTGATAGAGTTAAATATTGGGCTACATTTAATGAACCAATGGTTGTTGTTGAAGGTGAATACTTATATCAATTCCATTATCCTAAAATAGTTGATGGTAAAAAAGCTGTTCAAGTACTATATAACATAAATTTAGCTTCAGCAAAAGCTATAAAAGCTTTTAAAGAATCTGAATGTAGTAAAACAGATGGTAAGATAGGTATTATTCTTAACCTTACTCCATCTTATCCAAGATCGCAAGATGAAGCTGATGTTAAAGCTGCACAGTTTGCAGAGGACTTTTTCAACAATTCATTTTTAGATCCTGCTATAAAAGGTGAGTTTACTGAAAGACTAGTTGAAGTATTAAAAGAAGACAATGTTCTTTGGGAATCAACAAGTGAAGAATTAAAAATCATAAAAAATAACACTATAGACTTCCTTGGTGTTAATTATTATCAACCAAGAAGAGCTAAAGCTAAAGAAGAGCCATTTGACGAATCAAATGGATGGATGCCTGATAAGTACTTTGATAATTATGAAATGCCAGGAAGAAGAATGAATCCATACAGAGGGTGGGAAATATATCCACAATGTATGTATGACATAGCTATAAATATTAGAGATAATTATAACAATATTCCTTGGTACATTTCTGAAAATGGAATGGGTGTTGAAGGGGAAGAAAAATATATCAACAAAGATGGAATAATTGAAGATGACTATAGAATTGAGTTTTATGAAGAACATTTAGAATATCTTCATAAGGGCATAGAAGAAGGCTCAAATTGTTTTGGTTATCATACATGGACTCCAATAGACTGTTGGTCATGGTCTAATGCATACAAAAACAGATATGGATTTATTGCTGTTGATTTAGCTAGACAAATAAAGACTATAAAAAAATCTGGAAGATGGATTAAAAATGTTGCTGAAAATAACGGATTTTAAATTATATTATTAAAGTTATTTTTAGGAAAATTAGTTATGAGACCTTTTGATAAAAACTTCAATTTGTTTGAGTTAAAAGGTCTCAATTTTTTATGTAAATAAAATATGTAAATGAATTTTATATTTATGTTAAAATAGAGTTAGCAAAATAATCTTTTAGATATTGTTATGGAGGGAATAAGATGTATCCAATTAAGTTTGAAAACCTATATTATGAAAGAATATGGGGAGGAAAAGATTTAGAAAAATTCAGAAATAATGTTCCAGAAGGAGTAATTGGTGAAAGCTGGGATATAGCGTGTCATAAAAATGGAACTGGAAAAGTTGCTAATGGTGAATTAAAAGGTAAAGGTTTTGATGAAGTCATTAAAGAATATGGTAATAAATTTCTAGGAAATTCTATAAGCATAGATGAAGATTTTCCTTTACTTATTAAATTAATAACAGCTAAAGATAAGCTGTCAGTTCAGGTTCATCCTAATGATGAATATGCAAAGAGAGTAGAAAATGATTTAGGAAAAACTGAAGCCTGGTATGTTGTTGATGCAGAAGAAGGAGCATCATTAATTGTTGGAACAAAAGATTGTGACAAGGAAACATTTAAAAAAGCAATAGAAGATGGAAATTTAGATAAGTATTTAAATAAGATACCAGTTAAAAAGGGTGACTTTTTCTATGTTCAAAGTGGTTTAGTTCATGCAATTTGTGAAGGAATTCTTATTGCTGAAATACAACAAAGTAGTGATACAACTTATAGAGTATATGATTATAACAGAGGAAGAGAAATACATGTTGAAAAAGCTTTAGATGTTATTGATTTTTCTCTTAAAGGTGAAAATACTCAAGGAATAACAATAAAGAATGATGGATATGACAAAACATATCTTTGTCTTGGAGAATATTTCACAATTCAGAAATATGAAGTTAATACTTCTTTTAAAGAAGCTAGTGATGAAGATAGATTTTATTTATTCACATGTGTTGATGGGGAAGGAACTATAAAATATAATGGTGGAGAAGAAAAGATATCAATGGGTGATAGTATATTTATACCTGCATCATTAGGAGAATATGAACTGTGTGGTAAATTTACATTATTAAAAAGTTATGTTCCAGATGTTAAAATAGAAGAAGAGAACATAATAAAAGTTGTACGAAAATAATTAATATAAAAAATAAGTAAAATTGGGGGAAAAGGTAATGCCTCCAATTTTATTTAATTTAAAGAACTATTAATTGTAATGTTAACTATTTTTAAACGTGTTATAATTAGGTTAAGACATGAATAAAAGGGAGTGCATATGGATGTCAAAGTATAAAGAAATTGCAGAAGACATTAGGAAGGGTATACTTGATGGAAGATACAACCCAAATGAACAGCTGCCACTAGAAAAAGAAATGTGTGAATATTATGATGTAAGCAGAATAACAATAAAGAAAGCTGTTGATGAACTTGTTTCAGAGGGCCTAGTAGTGAAGAGAAGAGGTGCTGGAACATTTGTAAAAGCATTTGATAATTCAGATGTAGAGGGATTCAGTATGTCAAAGCAATTTTGTGGATTCACTGAAAGTTATAAGGATAAAAAAGTTGAATCTAAGATAATTAAATTTGAAGTAGTACATCCTACAGAAGAGATTGCTACTAAATTAAAAATGACATGTGATGATTTTGTATATTACATAATAAGAGTAAGATATGCTGATGGTGAACCTCATGTGGTGGAATATACACATATGCCTATAGGTGTTATACCAGGAATAAAGAATGATATATTACATAAATCAGTTTATAGCTATATTGAAAATGAATTAAACCTTAAAATAAAGAGTGCTCATAAGACAATACGGGCAATAGAACCATCTGATTCTGAAAAGGAATATTTAGAGATAGATTCTAAGATGCCTATTTTAGAAGTTGAACAGGTAGGTTTTTTAGATAATGGTCAGCCATTTGAATATTCAATTGCACATCATAGAGGTGATAAGACAGAGTTTAGAAGTGTGAGTTTTAAATAACAAATTCTTTTAAAAATATAAATTTTAAAAGATAATTTCCTATAGTATATTAAGTTGATTAACAGGGAAAATAAGCTAGAACATTTTAATTCTAGCTTATTTTTAGTTATATTAATTCATTGATAAGCCCTTTTCTATATGCGTCAAGAAGTAATTTTAAATCATTAATCTGATTTTTAAGATCTTTACCAATATCAGTATCACCAACTTTTTTTCTATCTAACTTTTCTACAATTCTCATAGAAGAATGAATATCCGTTTCTTTACTGAAAGCATCTTCAATAGATTTAAATGATTCATGGCAAATGAGCTGAAGTCCATATGAGTTGTAAATTAAGGTGTATCCAGAAATTCCAGTTTCTTTTCTGTAAGCTTTTGCAAATCCACCATCTATAACTATAAGTTTTCCGTTACATTTTACAGGACTTTCTCCAAAACGATCTTTTACAGGAACATGTCCATTAATAATCCTTGATTCTGATGGATTTAAGTTAAATTCTTTGAAAATCATGTTGCACATTTCTTCAGAATCCCTAAATTCATAATAAGGATTCTTCTTTTCTATATGTGTTTCTTCATTTTTTATAAAGTATCTTTCGAAAGTAGCCATATCCTTTTTCCCAAATAATGAAGAGCATTCACCAGTCCAGAGATACCAAAGTATGTCCATGCCATATTGCTTTTCTAAGCTATTTCGTTTACTAAAATATCCTTCTCTTGCAAGGCAGTCAAATGTATCTAAAAGAGCTTTGCCTTTATAAGATTCTCCATTTAAAATCATACTTTTAAAAGTCATGTCCTTATTTAAAGGAATACATCCATGAAACAAAAGATTTGAATTATAAGTTAAATAAATACTTCCTTTATTGAAAAGAAATAGAACATGTTTTTGAAGTTTATCACTATTTAAGAATGATATCTGAAGTTTATCAATTAATTTCCTTTCTTCAGGAGTCAGTTCAAAAGGTTTTTCAGGATTTATTGTAGGAAAAAGCTTATCACTAAGTTCATAAGTCTGGTTATTTAAAGAAATAGTTCCTTCGTTATAATTAATCTTATCTAGTAGAAGTCGATGATCTAATTTAAATTCAGGTCTTCTTTTTATAATTTCATATTCAAGTTTAAATTGAATGATTGTAATAGCTTTATGCATTTTTGCGACTAATTGGATTTCGGAAGTTCCATAATTTTTATCATTATTTTTTGGGATGAAAGAAGTACAAGGATCATCTCTATACTGTTCTAATGCAAATGTAGCAAGGGGAAGAATATTTATTCCGTATATATCTTCAATTACATCCAGGTTAGAATATCTTGTAGCTATTCGTAAAACGTTTGCTATAGAAGTAGTATTTCCACAGGCAGCTCCCATCCATAAAATATCATGATTACCCCATTGAATATCAACAGAATGATAATCTATAAGAGTATCAATGATAATATCTGGTCTTGGTCCCCTATCAAAGATATCACCTATAATATGAAGCCTGTCAATTACAAATCTTTGAATTAGATGACATAAAGCTGTTATAAATTCTTTGGCACGTTCAATTTCAATTATTGTGTTAATTATTCCATCATAGTATCCATGTTTATTTTTGCTATCAGAATCCTCATGAAGAAGTTCTTCTAGTATATAACTGAAATCTTTCGGCAGGGCCTTTCTGACTTTTGACCTTGTGTATTTTGAAGAAACATATCTACATAACTCGATAAGCCTGTACAAATTTATTCTATACCAATCACTAATGTTATCTTCTTGTTTTAAAACGATTTCTAGTTTTTGTTCAGGATAGTAGACAAGAGTAGCAAGACTTCTCTTTTCAGAATCAAGCAAAGAATTATTATATAGTTCATCTATTTTTCGTCTTATTGCGCCAGAACCATTTCTCAACACATGAACAAATTGTTCTGATTCACCATGAATATCTGCTAAAAAATGTTCAGTGCCTTTAGGAAGATTTAATATGGCTTCAAGATTTATTATTTCTGTTGAAGCCGATGCAATAGAGGGATATTGTTTAGAAAGTAGTTTTAAATATTTAAGATTTTCATTTTTAGTATCCATAGAACCTCCTGTATTAGTAAAAAATATAATAATTAGAAATATTTAACAAGTATACCTTTAAAAAATGCTTATTACAATAGTAACATAAAAATATGTTCATGTGTTCAATTGCGAAATATTCAGAAAATACATATATTGAAATTAACATGTGAAAATTAATCTAGAAATAACTATGTCATTTCTAGATTAATTTTAAAGTTTATAGTTAAACATTTATATTAAAAACAGCGAAAAGATTATATTAGTAATTTTTTCACTGTTTTATAAGTAACTAAAGTCCTTTACTATTTTTAGGAGATAGATTTCTTTCTTTTAATATGTCATAAATAGTTGCTGATGTTGTATCTTCTAATGTATATCCTAAAATAGTTACTATTTTTTGTAGTTCTTCCTCGGAAGAAGTCTCTATTTCTAAATAAGGAAATGGACAAAAACTTTTATCGTTAATATCAATTTCAATTAATGAATTAAATAATCTATAACTTTCTCTATATTTTTTTATTGATTCCTTTTTTATGAGACCTAAAGATTTAAAAATCCCTTCCCCCATAGTTTTATCATCTATAATAGTTTCATTTTCTTCCATAATCTTAAAACGTTCCTGTGAGATCATTTTTTTAGTTGTCATAAAAACTATGGTTTTGTTTAGAAGTAGATCGTTAACTGTTCTTATTCTTGCATATCCTTTTTGTGCTAACAATCTTCCATCTTCAAAGTCATATATATCATTAATCTGATCTTCACTTTTAACTTTTTGTGCGTTGTTTTCTAAAAGTATTTTTCTTATATTATCAACATCAATATCAATAATTCTTGTTTCTAATTCATGCATGGTAATACCTCACTTACTAATTATTTTTTATTAGGATATAAAATTATGGAATCTATAGTTTTATAAATTCAGGTTGCATTTTATTAAATCTGCATATATATCTGTATCCAAGATCAATTAACACATCATTTATATATTCAAATTTAAATGCAATCTGAGATGGATTATGAGAATCAGATCCCATTGTTATTATTTCGCCTCCAAGATCTTTATACATTTTTAAAATATTTCTTGATGGTGTAAGGTCAGGTAGATTATATCTAAAACATGAAGTGTTTATTTCAATACCTTTTCCATCAGCAATTATTTTTTTGAGAATTTCTTCTATATAGTTAGAAAAAATACTATCATCCAGAACATTATCAAAATTACCATAACGTTTAATTAAGTCAAGATGACCTAAAACTGAAAACTCATGAAAAGTTTTCACCATATCTAATAATCTACTATAGTATCCTTCATAAGCTTCATGTTGTGTTTTTCCTTTATGATAGTCACCAGTGTAAAGCTCGTTTCTATCTATTGTATGTATAGATGCAATTACAAAGTCAAAATCGTGTTTTTTTATGTCTTTTGAGCATTTTTCTAATAGATGATTTTGGAATCCCATTTCAATACCTTTTTTTATAGATATCTTGTCTGAGTATTCCTTAGAATAAGAATCTAAGTCTTTAAAGTATTTATCATAGTCCACATAGATATTTGGATTGCCAATTATATCGTAATCTACATGGTCTGTAAAACATATTTCTTTAAGACCAAGTTCTATTGATTTCTCAATCATGTCTTTCATTGGAGTTGTTGAGTCTGCAGAATAACTGCAATGCATATGGTAATCATAAAACATTCTATATAACCTCGCTAAAATATATATTATTTTTCTAAAAGAACTTTTATTTATAAATTGATTATATCGCACACTAGTAATTAAGTGAAATAAGTATATTCATAAATAAGGGTTTTTTTTAAATGTATATAAGATTATAATATCTAAGTAATTAATTTAAGTGGATGGTGAAAAAGATGGAATACATAAATGATATTAATATAAATGAGGCAGTAATACATATTTTAGATAGTAATGCTGAGGAACCTGTTTTAAATGAATATAGCATTGATCTTGATGAAGATATATATAAATTTCTTTATAAACATATAGAGAAGTGCTTTAAAGATGATGAACTCAAATATGGAAAATTTAATCCAGAAAGAAATATTGTAAAAGAAGTAGTTCAGGATTATTTAAATGGCATAGATAATGATTTAATAACTTTATCTAAGGAACTTGCAAGTCAGCTTTTCATAATTATGAAGGGAAATATTAACATACCAGCGGGTGATTTAATTGTGGTATCATTAATAACAGATCAAGGTCCTATGATTGGAATTTTAAAAATGGATTATGTAAAAAACTTCACTCATGAAGTTCAGTTTGTTAATAATAAGATTGGTATAGGAATAGTTCCACAAAGCGCAGGACTTCCTGGAAGTGGACAGAAGATACAAAAAGCTGCTTTTATTAAACCTATAAGGGAAGATGATAGATACAACTTAATGGTTTTGGATAAACAAAAAAGTAGTAAAGATGAAGAGTATGGAGCAAACTATTTTATAAGTAATTTTTTAGGTGCATCTATTATAACAAATGAAAGAGATATGACGAAAACATTTGTAAAGGCGGCTGAAAATTGGACTAGAAAAAATATTACAGAGGATGCTGGAAAGGCAGAAGAGATAAGAACTGCTATAAAAACTAAATTAAAAGAAGAAGATACGATTAACATTGATGAATTTTCAAAGGAATTGTTTGAGAAGGATAATCAGGCCAAAGAAGATTTTAGAAATTATATAAAAGAACAGGGATTAAGCTCAGAGGTTTCAGTTGATAAAACATGGGTTGAAAAGAAATTAAAGAGAGTAAGACTCAACATAGATAAAGAAATAGATTTGTACATAAATGAAGAAACTTATCATGATTCTAGCAAATTTGAGGTTATACGAAATGGTGACGGAAGTATAAATTTAGTAGTTAAAAATGTTATTAATTATATAGAAAAATAGAATTGAGAAACAGATAAAAATTACAGTGGTAATTTTTATCTGTTTTTTTATACGCTTTTATATACTGTAAACAAATATGAAATACAAAAATATACAAAATAGTAAAGTTTTTAGAATGTTTTAATGTTTAATTATATATTAGAATATAAAATAGGTATAATATATTTTATATATGTTGAAATTAAACAAAAAAAGGTGAATTATGAATAAAAGAAAAATTATAATTTTGGGAATTGCATTTATAATAATGTTTGCTATTGGATTAATGATGTATATGAATTATGTAGGTTCTGGTAAGACAAAAGAAAATGGTGACATTTATAATGAAAATAATTATCAAAAGTCAAATAATAAGATAAACGTATTGGATACAGATAAAAAAGCGCAAGTTATTCGTAATGTTACTACATCAGCAAAAATTCTTTCTATATCTTTTGAAGGAATAGATGATAATGATACGATGACTAATGTATTAGAACTACTTGATAAATATAAGGTTAAAGCAACATTTATAGTATCTGGTATAGATTCAGCTGAAAATCCTGATATATTAAATCAAATAAAAGATGAAGGTCATGAAATAGGGAATGCATCACTTAACTATAAAAATAATGTAGATGATAAATCAAAAGAAGAATTAATATATGATTTTTCAAAATCTAACAAAATAATAGAAGACATAATAAATGATAAGGTAAATCTTCTAAAATGTAAGTCTGAAACGTATAGTGATGAACTTCTTGAAGCAGCATATGCGTGTGGTAACGAATATGTACTTGATAGTGATAGTTATTTGAATTATCAAAGTTTTAAAAATTATGAAGAGGCTTATGGATATGTAAATAGGTTGAAAAATGGAAGCATTCTATCTATAAAATTAAATGGAGTACTGGATGAAACAGAGTACGCCAATAAAACAAATAATGAAAAAACCGCTATTGATGTGGAATCAGGAATAAAAGAAAAGGATGTTGAAAAAAAGCATCAAGTAACAACATTTGAAATGCTTGAATGGTTATTAAGAGCGATAAGTCAAAATAAGAAGGCAGTTGTTAAAGTTACGGATTTAGCTAATATAGTTCCAGATAGTAATTCAATATTTAATAGTTATACCTCTACATTGAATTATAACTATAGGGATATCAATACAAATAAATCAAATCATAATGGCATAGTAGAAGATAAAAATAATTCAAATAATGCTGGAAATAATGAAATAACAGATGAAAAAGCTGAAAAACCAAACAGTAAATATGAAGTTGATTTAAATAGTGTAGATTTTAAAAATTTAATTGATATTAATGATAAAAGGGTTGTTGATATAAATTCAGAGATTTATACTACTAAAAATTCGTTAACGTATACATTTAAGGGATTAAGTAATGAGAACACATTAGATTATGTTCTTGAAAGTTTAAAACAAATAAATGGTCATGGTACTTTTTTTGTTACTAAAGATGAAATAGAAAAATATCCTGAAAGAATTAATAAAATAATAGAATACGGAAATGAAATAGGAAATGGTGGAGTAACAAATAATACTAAATTACTATCTAAATCAACAGAAGATATAGCAAAAGAAATATACGAAGTAGGAATAATGCTTAAAAATAGAGGGATTAAAACAAATGCTTATATGCCGGGATATGGATATGTCAATGAAAATGTCAGAGAAGCGCTTTCTTCATTGAAATCTCTTGAAGAGTTTAAAAATTATGAACTATTCACATATACTAAATCACCAGTTATAACTAAATATAGAAGATGGAAATCTGATGAGATAATAAATGATTATTTTAATATTAATACGTATTTATCTTTAAGAAAAGGTGAAATTGTATATTTTAGACTGGATTCAGATTTGTTTGATGATTATATGACAGTAGGTAATATGATTACGAATCTTACAGAAAATTATGTTGAAAATGGGTATATTCATAGATTTGACTCAAAAACTAATTTATATGTTCCAATAAAGAAAAAATTAGGTTATTCTGTTGTAACTCTAAATGAATTGCAGGAAATAGATGCTATAAATTCTAAAAGATATTCACTAAAAAAAGACTTAAGCGCTCTACCACAGAGAACAGTAAAAGAAGCAGATGCTATACTTCAAAAAAATTATATTGGAAATATTTATGTAGATTTACATGGATTTAATGAAGAAGAGCAGGCAAAGATGGATACAGAAGGTTTTGTTAATACTAATGGAGAAAGTGCTGTTTTCTTTACTTTTGATGATTGGGGAAGTGATGTTGTTATAAATGACATACTAGATGTTTTAGATAAACATAATGTAAAAGGGACATTTTTTGCATTAGGTAAATATGTGGATATTGAAAGTAATATTTCTAATGCCAATCCTAATTTATTGAGAACAATTGCATTAAGAGGGCATGATATAGGAAGTCACACATATGATCATGACAAACTTGATACTGACCCAGAAGAACTAAAAATTTCTCTTAATAAATCACATATGGTAATGGATAGAGTTATTGGGGATTTAGGAAGTCTTAAGCCATATTTAAGACCACCTACATTATATATAAACAAATCAGGACTTGAAACTGCTTTTCAATGTGGTTTTGATTATGTTATTAATGGTAATATATCAACTCATGATTATGAAGCTGCTTCTGGAGAAGAACTTTTAGAGGGGCTAGAGAGCGAACTTGTTAAGAAAAAAGGAAATATAGTAGTTATGCACATGAATAATCAAGCATCTTATACAGCAGAGGCATTAGACCAATTTTTAACTAAAAATGAACAAGGAATATATGGTGAAAGATATAGAATTGCAAAATTAAGTGATTATTTAAATTAATTAATTTTGTTGATAAGAAGATAACTAACTTTAAGGTGAATATAGGAGGTTAATTATGAATAAGATCAAAGATATTCTCTTAAAACAAAATAAGGATAGACGTTTACTATCAAATGTTCCAGATAAACAGGCCATAAGAAAGAATACAGATCGTAGAGGTAATGGCTCATTAGATGACTACAAAGATGATCCTATGGGATTTATTATGAGCAAAAATGCAGGTATACGCTATGAGATGAAATGTAAAGTAAATATAAAAGGGAAAATAAAAAAAGAAATAGTATCAATAGAAGGAATGTCACAAGATATTTCAACAACTGGAATATTAATTGAACTTAATAGTAAAGAAGATCTAGAAATACTTAATAAATGTGATGAATTAAAATTACAGTTTAATATATTACCTGGTTCAATGCCAGAGGGATATGAAATGAATGTTAAAATTAAAGGAAAAAAAGTAAGAGATACTATTGATAGAGACGGAAAAATAATATGTGGTATAGTATTTGAACCATCTTTATCAGAATATAAAAATAAGAAAAAAGGAAAATATATGCTTGTAATATCAAGTATGTTACTATTTTTCATTACATTTTTTATAGTATTAATGAGAGCAGAAAGTGTAATATATTTTAGATTTAACAAAATATTATATTTATACAGTATTATTGCGGCAGTTTTTTTATTAAGCAGATATTTCTTTGGTATGATGTATAAGCCATTTCCAATTGATATGGATTTTACACCAAGTGTAACAATAATTATTCCATGTTTTAATGAGGAAGAGTGGATAGATAGAACTATTTTAAGTTGTATAAACCAAGATTATCCAGTAGATAAATTAGAGGTAATTGTTGTTGATGATCATTCAAGTGATAACTCAGTTGAAAGGATAAATACAACAATAGATACTCTTTATAATGAAGCTGAGAGATTTGAAACGAAAAAGAGATTAAAATATTTTGTTCAAGAAGATAATAAAGGAAAAAGAGAAGCTCTTGCAAGAGGCGTAAAAGAAGCTAAAAATGAGCTTGTAGTATTTGTTGACTCAGATAGTTTTTTAGATCCATTTGCAATAAGAAATTTAGTTCAACCCTTTAAAGATCCCAAGATGGGAGGAGTGTCAGGAAGAACAGATGTAGCAAACACATATACAAACACGCTTACTAAAATGCAGTCGGTAAGATATTATATAGCTTTCAGAGTTATGAAGGCAGCAGAGGCTTTCTTTGATTCTGTTACATGCCTTTCAGGGCCTTTATCATGTTATAGAAAAAGTATAGTACTTGAAAATTTAGATTCTTGGTTAAATCAGAAATTTTTAGGTCAGAAAGCAACTTTTGGTGATGATAGAGCAATGACTAATTTTGTACTAAAAAATTATCGTACTAGTTATCAGGATACGGCAGTTTGTTCAACAATAGTTCCTAATAAATATAAAGTCTTCATAAAGCAACAGATGAGATGGAAGCGATCATGGCTTAGGGAATCAATAATGGCTGGTGGGTTCATATGGAAAAAAGAACCGTTTATGATGTTGTTTTTTTATATTGGTCTTTTAGTACCCGTGTTAGCGCCAGTAGTGGTAGTTTACAATCTTATTTATGTTCCAATAGTATATGGCGTTTTTCCAACAACATTTCTTGTGGGACTCTTAATGATGTCACTTTTGATGAGCTTTGCCCAGATGCTTTTAAGGAAAAGTACAACATGGATATTTGGAATGATATTTTGTTTATACTATGAAGCAGTACTTTTATGGCAGATGCCAATTGCAGTTTTGACTTTCTGGAAATCTACATGGGGAACAAGAATGACAAGTAAAGATGCAGAAGTAGAAGCACGAAAAGCACAGAAAGCTAAGAAGAGGAAAGAAAAAAAGGAAGTGACGGCTCAATGAAAAGTAATGTTTTTTCACCACAACGTAAAGATAAAATAAAACTTATTAGAAGTGTATGTGAAGGGATTATTTTAATTTCCTTATTGGTAATTATTATAAGATCATTATTGTCATTTTCAGAATATGAACCATACGATCAAAATATTATAAGCAATACTACAGATACAGGATTTATAGCTGTTTCTTACTTTGGAGTTGATAGAAATGGCACTGATGCATTAATAAGTACAGATAGATTAAACAAACATTTAAAAGCATTAAGAGATAATGGGTATGTTACAATAACGCAACAAGATATTTTAGATTATTATGAAAAAGGAAAAAAACTTCCGGAGAAATCTTTATTTTTAATGTTTGAAGATGGAAGAACAGACACAGCTATTTTTTCACAGAAGATTACGGAAGAATATAATTATAAATCAACCATTCTTACTTATGCAGATAAATTTGAAAAAGAAGACTCAAAATTTTTAAAACCAAATGATTTAAAGGATTTAGAAAAAAGTACGTACTGGGAACTTGGAACTAATGGATATAGACTTGAATATATAAATGTTTTTGATAAGGATATGAATTTTTTAGGAAGAATGAATTCGCTACAATTTTCTGAAGCTGCACCTAATATTCGCAGGAATTATAACCATTATTTAATGGATTTTATTAGAGATGAAGATAATGTTCCAATAGAATCATATGAAGAAATGAAAGCACGTATAGATTATGATTATGAAACAAGTACACGTATATATGAAGAAGAACTTGGAAAGAAACTAGATTTATATACACTTATGCATTCAAATACAGGACAATTTGGTACTAACAATAGAGTAAGTAAAATAAATGAAAAATGGATTAAAGATCTTTATAAAATGAACTTTAACAGAGAAGGTTATTCCTTTAATACAACTGAAAATTCTATATATGATTTAACTAGAATACAGCCTCAGGCATATTGGCCAACAAATCATTTGCTTATGAGAGTCGCCTATGATATCGGTAAAGAAAAAGAAATAAATTTTGTTGTGGGGGATGAAAGTATAGCAGCTAATTTTAAAGAGTTATCTGGAAAAGCTGAATACAACAATAATTTAATAACTCTTACATGTGTACCAAATGGAAAAGGAGTGTTAAAATTATTAAATAGTGATGATTTTAAGGATATTAATTTAAAAGTTGAATTAAAGGGAAATATTTTGGGTTCACAGTCAATAGTTTTAAGAGCAAATGAAGATAATAGTAGTAGTGTCAGGTTTCAATTAACAAACAATGTTGTTAGTATAGTTCAAAAGTTAAATGGAAATGAAGAAATACTTTTCAAAAAAGAACTCGATAGTGTTAAAAAAGAATTTGATATAAAAGATGAAGGTGATAGATATATAAATATTGATGTTAATGGGGACAAAATTCTTTTATATGTAGATGATGAGCTTATGGCAAATGACATAAAATTTGATAATTCACTAAATAGACCTGGTGCTGTGTATTTAGAATCATCATGGGATGAATATGGATATAGTCAAAGAAATATTGCTGATGATGTATATGATGGTATATTTAAAAATCTAATAATAACAGATTCTAATGGTAAAGAACTCTATAGTAATGAATTAAAAGGAATAAAAAAATTGAAATATGTTACTAAAACTTGCTTTGAAAATATTATAAATTGGTTTGTGAAAAATTTATAAATTAGATATTATAAATATTGCAAAAAATTTGTTAATATGAGGATTCCAATGAATGTGATTACAGGAGTAAAATTATGAAAAACAAACAAAAGTATATGTTAATGTTTAGTCTAATAGCATCAATTTTTATTTTTTTAGGATGTACAGCTAATAAGGATGTCAATAATGAAACAATAAGTGAAAATAGAAATAGTATTTTTGATGAAAGTATTGGCAAAATATCAGCGTGGGCGGCATATTGGAATCTAGATGTTGATGAAGAGGTAAGTACACTTGGGAGTCAGTTAGGCAGTGTTTCATATTTTGAAGCATATTTTGATAATAAATATGAAATTATTATTCCAGATGAATTGCTTAAATATTTTAATGAAACAAAATCTGAGAATTATGAAAAGTATATAACTTTTGTTAATGATGTAAAGAAAGATGATAATAAGTTTTCTCTGAAAGATATAAATTTATTAAAAGAAATATTATCTGATTCTGAATTACAGAATAAATATGTTAATGATATAACGAGTATTGCCATTAATAATGGATTTGATGGTATAGAAATTGATTTTGAAGGAATAAAAAATAATATTGAATTATGGGATAAATATATAGAGTTTATAAATAAGTTATATTATTACTGTGAAAAATCTAATTTGAAATTAAGAATTATACTAGAGCCTAATACACCTATAGAAGATATTAATTTTGGTGAAGGACCAGTTTATGTAATGATGTGCTATAATCTTCATGGAAGTTCAACTAAACCAGGTGAAAAAGCTAATCCTGAATTTATAAATAATTTGATTGATAAGATGGAAAAAGTTCCAGGTACAAAAGAGTTTGCAGTTGCAAGTGGTGGCTTTGATTGGGACGAAAATGGAAAAACAACATCTGTAGATGAAAAAAAAGCAGAGGAACTTTTAGAAAAGTATAAATCTGAGAAAAAAAGGGATTCTACTAGTGGATGTATATATTTTGAATATATAGATGAAAGCAATATTAAACATGAAGTATGGTATGCAGATAAAGATACTCTAAACAAATGGATGAAGGTGATCAGTGAAAGAGGTCATAAAGTAAGTTTGTGGAGACTTGGTGGAAATAAATTTTGATTAGTAAATATAAATTAAAAGGAATCATTTAATTGGTTAAAAGATTAAGAAAAGCTATTGTCAACTTAGAATAAAATAAAGTTGACAATAGCTTTTCTTAGTATTATACTAATCTTATGAAATTATTGGAAAAAATTATATATGATGAGTGGGAGGATAAATAATGAATAATATGAAAACTAAAAACATGGTTACAATAGCTTTAATGACAGCTATAACATGTATTGTTGCGCCATTTACGATTCCATTGCCATTTACTCCAGTACCAATTTCATTAGCAAATCTTGTTATCTATATTTCGTGCTGTGTACTAGGATGTAAAAAGGGTACTATAAGTTTCTTGTTATATTTATTATTAGGAGCTATTGGTTTACCTGTATTTGGTGGTTTTTCAGCAGGATTATCGGTTGTTGCAGGACCAACAGGTGGATACCTTATAGGATTTATATTTTGTGCTATATTTACAGGAATATTTGTTGAAAAGTTTGAAGACAAAATGTATATGTATCCAGTAGGAATGATTATAGGAACAATAATATGCTATGCATTTGGAACAGCATGGTTAGCATTTCAATTAAAATTGGGATTTGTAGAAGCTATGTTTATGGGGGTTATACCTTATTTAATTGGAGATGGATTGAAGATAGCAGTATCTACTGTTTTAGGGTATACATTGAGAAGTAGACTTGCATCAATGAATTTAATAAATGCATAAATTTAGATATTTAATAAGTAAATTTTGTTTCCACATATTAAATTAAAATAGAAAAATAACATGAATTGTTTTATAGCAGTTCATGTTATTTTTTATCGATCCATATAAGCTTAGAATAGCTTTGAAATATAGTCTGTTTAGTATATGGTTTAATAATTGGTTTATTATTTCATTAATTTTACAAGGACAGCCTTTTGTGCATGTAATCTATTTTCAGATTCATCAAAGATTTCTTCAGCATGTGCTTCAAGAACTTCACTTGTTATTTCTTCATCTCTATGGCAAGGAAGGCAGTGAAGTACTAAGACATCATCATTTGCATTTTTTAAAAGTTCATTATTAACTTGAAATCCTTCAAAATGCTTAATTCTTTCTTGTGCTTCTTCTTCATGTCCCATACTTGTCCAAACATCAGTTATTACTACATCTGCACCTTTAACGGCTTCTATAGGAGAAGTAGTAATGGTAAACTCAACATTTTCTGTTTCAGCAATTTCTTTTGCACGAGATAAATATTTTTCAGAAGCACTATATATTTTTGGAGATGCAATTGAAAAATTCATACCAACTTTAAGGCAGCCAATCATAAGTGAATTTGCCATGTTATTACCGTCGCCGACAAAAGCTACCTTTAATCCTTCAAGAATATTTTTATTTTCTCTTATTGTCATAAGATCAGCTAATACTTGACATGGATGCTCATCATCAGTTAAACCATTTATAATTGGAATTGAAGAGTATTTAGCTAGAGTTTCAGCTTCTTTTTGTGAAAAAGTTCGAATCATTATACCTTGTATAAATCTTGAAAGAACTCTTGCAGTATCTTCAATAGGTTCACCTCTGCCTATTTGTAATTCTTTATCACTTAAAAATAAAGCATTTCCACCTAATTGATACATTCCAACTTCAAAAGACACTCTTGTTCTTGTAGAAGCTTTTTCAAAAATCATACCTAAGCTTTTTCCTTTTAAAAGAGGATGTTCTATACCATGTTTTTGTTCATATTTTAATTGATCAGCTAAATTTAATATATCTAAAATTTCTTCTTTTGATAAATCGTCCATTTTTAATAAGTCTTTTTTCACAAAAATACCCCCATATTTTAATTGTAAGTTGTTATGTTATTTATTTTATTTCTGATAGAACATCAAGTAGAATATCTATACCATTTTTTAATTCTGCTTTACTTATAACTAGTGGAGGAAGAAGTCTTACTACATCTTTGCCAGCTGTTAATACAAATAGTCCTTTTTTTATACATTCTTTTTGAACTAGAGAAGGAGAGCATTTTACTTTAATTCCAAGCATTAACCCCATTCCTCTAACATCAACTACTTGAGGATTATTGTTTTCTTCAATAAGTTCCTTTACATATGCACCTTTTTCAGAAATTTCATTGTATGATTTTTCATTACACAGCTCATCAAGAACAACTAAAGCACCTGCACATACAACAGGATTAGCACCAAAAGTTGAGCCGTGATCACCAGGCTGGAATACATCTTGAACTTTTTCACCACATAAGAATCCGCCAATAGGAAGTCCAGCACCTAAACCTTTTGCAACAGTAACAACATCAGGTCTAACATCAAAATTTTCATATCCAAATAATTTACCAGTTCTTGCAATACCACATTGAACTTCATCAAATATTACAAGTACATCTTTTTCATTACACATTTTAACGACTTCTTGAACGAAATCCTTATCTAGAGGTATAACGCCTCCTTCACCTTGAATAGCTTCAAGCATTATGGCACATACATCAGGTGTAAGTTTTTCTTTAAAATCATTTAAGTCATTTGCTTTTACATAATTGAAACCTTCAGTAAAAGGGTAGAAGTACTGGTGAAATTTTTCCTGACCAGTTGCTTTTAAAGTTGTTATAGTTCTTCCATGGAAAGATTGAGTTAAGGTTAGAATTGTATTTCGTCCTTGTCCGTATTTATCAAAGCTATATTTTCTAGCTATTTTAATAGCACCTTCATTAGCTTCAGCACCAGAGTTTCCAAAGAAGATTTTCTTCATTTTTGATTTTTCAGTTAACTCTTTTGCAAGTTTAACACTTGGCTCTGTTAAAAATATATTTGAAGCATGAACTAAAGTTCCTAGTTGAGAAGAAGTAGCTTCAACCCATTTTTTATGGCCATAGCCAAGGGAACTTACACCAATACCACTTGTAAAATCTAAATATTTATTGTTATCTTGATCATAAAGATAAACGCCATGGCCTTTAACTATTACTGGATCCAAACGGCCATAACTGTTTACTAAATGTTCTTTTGCTTCATTAAAATCATATGTCATGTTTAATACCCCCAATTTTTTAGTTAGCAGTTGTCAGTTAACAGTTAGCAGATCTTAATTAAATCATTCCACTGTTAACTGTTACTTGTTAACTGATAACTGATTTAATATATCATTGTTCCAACACCTTCTGGTGTGAATAATTCAAGAAGAATAGAGTGAGGAATACGTCCGTCCAAAATAATTGCTCTTTCAACACCCATTCTTACTGCTTCAACGCAGCAGTCTATTTTAGGAATCATACCACCTTTTATTACACCTTCAAGGCACAATTTTGGAATTTGATGAAGTCTTAATGTACTTAGAAGAGAAGAAGCATCACTAGGGTCTTTCATAACACCAGGAACATCTGTAAGAAGCATTAATTCTTCAGCTTTTAATGCAGAAGCTATCTTTGAAGCACATGTATCAGCATTTATGTTATAAGGTTTGTTATCATCTTCACCTAAAGCAACACTTCCTATTACAGGAATATATCCTGAGTTCATAGCTGTTTTTAAAATATCTGTGTTAACTTCAGTTACTTCACCAACATATCCTAAATCACTTTCTTCTATTTTTTTAGCCTTTATTAAAGAGCCATCCATCCCACATAACCCTAGAGCTTTACCACCAAATTTTTCAATTAAAGAAACCAAGTCTTTATTTACTTTTCCTCCAAGAACCATTTGGACGACTTCTATGGTCACATCATCAGTGTATCTTAATCCATTTATAAATTCACTTTTATGATTTAATCTATTTAGTAAATCTGAAATTGCAGGTCCACCACCATGAACTACAACTGGTTCGATACCTACACATTTCATTAATATAATATCGTTAATAACTGTTTCTTTTAGTTCATCATTTATCATTGCATTTCCGCCATATTTTATAACGATGGTTTTTCCACGATATTTTTGAATATATGGAAGTGCATGAACTAATATCTCAGCTCTTTCTGAATGATTCAAATTTAATACCCCCAATTATTATAGTTTACAGTTATCAGTTAACAGTTAGCAGTTAAGGTGGATATTCCTACGGAATATCTTTACTGTTACTTGTTAACTGAATTCTAGCTTCTATAGTCTCCGTTAATTTTTACATATTCATAACTTAAGTCGCAGCCCCATACATATGCAGTGCATTCACCTTGAGATAAGTTTATTTTAATTATTATTTCTTTTTGATCTAAGACTTTCTTTGCTTTATCTTCATCAAAAGCAACAGAACTTCCATTTTTACATACTTCAATTTCTCCAGCACAGCTTTCAAATGAAACATCCACTTTTTCAGGGTCAAAATCTACATTAGCATATCCAAGTGCACATAGAATTCTTCCCCAGTTTGCATCACTACCAAACATAGCAGTTTTAACAAGGCTTGAATTTATGACACTTTTACCAAATAAGACAGCATCTTTTTCATTTGTAGCCCCAATAACTTGACATTCTAATAATTTTGTTGCACCTTCACCATCTTTAGCAATATTTTTTGCCATTATTGTGTTAATTTCTTTTAGTACATTTACAAAAGTATAGTAGTTTTCATCTTTTTCTGTAATGGTAGGATTATTAGCTTGTCCGTTAGCTAAAATAAAAATAGAATCGTTAGTACTTGTATCACCATCAACACTTACTCTGTTATAAGTAATAGTAACAGTTGATTTTAAAGCTTCATCTAATAATTGAGGTGAAATAGAAATATCTGTTGTAATAAATGAAAGCATAGTACCCATATTTGGTTCTATCATTCCAGAACCTTTAGCCATTGTTCCTAGAGTTACCTTTGTATCTCCAATATAGAATTCAGCAGCAAGTTCTTTCATAAATGTATCAGTAGTCATAATAGCAGAAGCAGCATCTTGATTTCCTTTTTTTGATAATTTTTCAGTAAGTAGAGGAATACCATCTTTAATTGCATCAATATTTAAAGGAACCCCAATAACTCCTGTAGATGCAACTAAAACATCATCAGCTTTTAAGTTTAAAGCTTTAGCCTGAAGAGCAGTCATCTTTTTTGCTTTACTTAATCCATCATCTCCAGTACAAGTATTAGCATTACCACTATTTATGATTATTGCTTGAGCTTTTTTGTTAGATAAGTGATCTTTGCAGATATAAATAGGAGCTCCTTTAACTTTATTTTTTGTAAACATTCCAGAAGCCTTTGCTGGAACTTCAGAATAAATTAAAGCTAAATCCTTTTTTACTGAACCTTGTTTAATACCGCAATATATGCCTGATGCAAGGAATCCTTTTGGAGCAGTAACTCCACCGTCTATATATTTAATTTCCATTAATAAAACCCCCTATTAATTCAATTGATAGTTAACTGATTAAAACGCTGGTGCTATAAGATTTAGACCTTCAGTTTCATCAAATCCTAAAATTATATTCATATTTTGAATAGCCTGACCAGCAGCCCCTTTTATCATATTATCTATCGTGCTTACAATTATTATTTGATCTTTTCTATGATTTAGATGTAGAGAAACATAGCAGTCATTTGAAAATCTTACGTTCTTTATAGAAGCAGTTTCGCCTAGAGGAAGTACATGAACAAAAGGCATATCTTTATAACAGTTTTCATAAAGTTTATGTATTTCGTCAAGATTTACTTTTTCTTTTGGAGTACAATAAATTGTTGAAACTATTCCTCTGTTAATTGGAAGTAGATGAGGTGTGAATGTTACAGTTACTTTTTCATCTGCTATAGTAGATAAAATTTCTTCGATTTCTGGTGTATGTCTATGTCCACCAATTTTGTATGGAGCAAATGTTTCATTTTCATCTGGGAAGTGTGTTGTTTGAGAAAGACCTCTGCCTGAACCTGTTGTTCCAGATTTAGAATCACAAACAATGTTTTTTGTTTCAATTAATGAATGTTTTAATAATGGCATTAATCCTAGATTTATAGTAGTAGGGTAGCATCCAGGATTAGCAATTAATTTACATTCTTTGATTTTATCTTTGTTTAACTCTGGAAGTCCATAAATGCAATTTTTATGTAATTCTGGTTGAGTAAATTTTTTTCCATACCATATTTCATATTCTTCTTCATTTGATAATCTGAAATCAGCCCCCATATCGATACAGATTTTATTATTTTCTATGGCTGTCTTTGCAATATCTTCACTTAATCCATGAGGTAGAGCAGTGAAGATTACATCGGCTTTTTCCACAACATCATTTGCACTTTCACATATTAAATCAGTTTTATTTAGAAAGTTCACATAAACATTGCTTATTTCCTGTCCTTCAAATGAAACTGAGCTTAATGCTACAACTTCAACTTTAGGATGTGATAATAATAATCTTAAAAGTTCAACGCCTACATATCCTGTGGCACCAATTATTCCTACTTTAATCATTTTATATAGCCCTCCGATTTTAGGTAATAGCTAAGTTACCTTAACCATTAAATATTTTTAAAGAAGAATTTCTAAATAATATTAAAAATTCTTCTTTAAGTTTATATAATTATCTGTTTATTTAGTTTTGTTCTATTGTGTGTTTATTAATAAATGTTTCTAATGCATTAATTTGATATTTAACTGACTCTGTAGAAGGTCCACCCATAACTTTACGTTCTTCAACGCATGTAATAAGATCAATTGCATGGTATATATCTTCTTCAAATATTGGAGAAAATTCTTTTAATTCATCAAGAGTAAGTTCTTCGATCATCTTATTCTTGTTAATACATTCAAGAACAATTTCTCCTACAACACCATGAGCATTTCTAAATGCCATTCCTTTTTTTACAAGGTAATCAGCAACATCAGTAGCATTAGTGAAACCAAGGCCAGCACCTTTTCTCATATTTTCTTTTTTTACTTTCATAGTTTTAATCATTCCACAGAAAGTCTTAAGTGAAAGGCTTGCAGTATCTAAACCATCAAAAACAGCTTCTTTATCTTCTTGCATATCTTTGTTGTAAGCAAGAGGAATACCTTTCATTACAGTAAGAAGAGTCATAAGATCTCCATAAACTCTTCCTGTTTTACCTCTTACAAGTTCAGCAACATCAGGATTTTTTTTCTGAGGCATAATACTGCTTCCAGTACTATATCCATCATCAAGTTCAATGAAACTGAATTCATTTGTGCACCAAAGAATAATTTCTTCAGAGAATCGTGAAAGATGCATCATTATCATTGAAAGACAAGATAATGTTTCAATGGCATAGTCTCTGTCAGAAACTGAATCAAGGCTGTTTAATGTAACTTTTGAAAAACCTAAATCACGTGCAACAGCATCTCTATCAATTGGATAAGTTGAAGTGGCAAGTGCACCTGATCCAAGTGGCATTTCATCAAGTCTCTTATAACAGTCTGTAAGTCTTCCATAATCTCTCTTGAACATTTCAGCATAAGCAAGAATATGATGAGCAAATGTAATAGGTTGTGCCTTTTGAAGGTGAGTATAACCAGGCATAATCGTATCAATATTTTCATTTGCCTTTTCTAAAAGAACTTCTTCTAAAGCGATGACATCTTCCTTTAAATCTGTTATTGCATTTTTTAAATACAATCTAAAATCTAAAGTTACTTGGTCATTTCGGCTTCTTCCAGTATGAAGCATCTTACCATAATCTCCAATATAATAAGTTAATGTACTTTCTATGAAGCTGTGGATGTCTTCAGATGTATCATCTACATTAATAACACCATTTTCAATGCGTTTTAGTATTTCAAGAAGACCAGAAGTGATTCTATCACTGGCTTCTTGAGGTATGATGTTTTGTTTTCCAAGCATGGAAGCATGAGCAAGGCTGCCTTGTATATCTTCCTTGTACATTCGTGAGTCAATGCGTATAGATGAATTAAAATCATTTACTAATTTGTCAGTACCTTTTTTAAAACGTCCGCCCCAAAGTTTCATATTATTTAACCTCTTTCTTAAGGTTTGCCTGCATTTTTGCTCTAACTACTGATGGTAGTCCATAAAGGTTAATAAATCCAGCAGCATCTTTTTGATCATAAACACCATCTTCCCCAAATGTTGCATATTCTTCACTATACAAAGAGTATGGAGAAGTCATACCAGCATTGATGATGTTTCCTTTATATAACTTTAATTTAATTTCACCAGTAACAGTTTCTTGAGTTTTATTTACAAATTCAGTTAAAGCTTCTCTAAGTGGTGTGAACCATTGACCGTTATATACTAAATCAGCAAATTTTAAAGCTATTTGTTCTTTATAGTGAGAAGTTTCCTTGTCTAAGCATATTTCTTCAAGATCTTTGTGAGCAGAATAAAGAATAGTTCCGCCTGGAGTTTCGTAAACACCTCTTGATTTCATACCAACAAGTCTATTTTCAACCATATCAGTAATACCGATAGCATTTTCGCCACCAACTTTATTAAGTTCATCTAATAATTCAACACTATTCATTTTCTTACCATTTAGAGCAACGGCAATACCTTTTTCAAATGTTAAAGTTATATAAGTTGCTTCATCTGGTGCCGCTTCTAAAGTTTTAGAAAGTTCTAAGATTTCAGCGTATTTTGGTTCATTTTCTGGGAATTCTAAGTCTAATCCTTCGTGACTTAAGTGCCAGATATTTTTATCTTTACTATAGTTAGTTTCACGATTTATTTTTAAAGGAATATTTTTTGATTCTGCATATTCTATTTCTTCTTCTCTAGATTTTATATCCCATATTCTCCAAGGAGCTATAATAGGCATTTCTGGAGCAAATGCTTTTACAGCAAGTTCAAATCTAACTTGATCATTCCCCTTACCAGTACATCCATGACATATTGCATCAGCACCTTCTTTTTGTGCAATTTCAACTAATCTTTTTCCAATTAAAGGTCTTGCAAAAGAAGTTCCAAGTAAGTATTTTCCTTCATATACAGCGCCTGCTTGTATCGTAGGGAAGATATAATCATCAACGAATTCTTGTGTTAAATCTTCTATATATAATTTTGATGCTCCTGTTTTTATTGCTTTTTCTTCTAATCCATCTAGCTCATCTTTTTGCCCAACATTACCACATACAGCTATAACTTCACATCCGTAAGTTTCTTTAAGCCATGGAATAATGATTGATGTATCTAATCCCCCTGAATAAGCTAAAACTACTTTATTATATTTTATCATTTTAAAAGCCCCCTCTTATAATACATTGTAAATATGTAAATAAATATTAAATTTACTAAAATAAATCTGTTTTTTATAATTATACATTTATAGTGAATAAAAATCAATAGATTTACGCAAAAATATTCATTATTTTTTGAGTAATATGCATAAAACATAATAATATACACAGAAAACGTTATAATTATGCACTTAAAGTGGTGAAATATGCATGTTCTTTAAGTGCATAATTGAATTGAAATATACATGGATTAGTTTGGATTTATACATTCAAATTTTAATTATTAAACTTATACACTAAAATAAAATATAAAACATTAGGCAATATATTTTAGAATATATTGCCTAATGTTACTGACTGAAGATGCTTAATTGTCTGAGCACTGTATTTTATAAAATGCAAAGAAGAATAGGCCTCTCCAATATCGTTTTTAGAAATGTATAAGCACAATCGTACAGCTTCATGCCTTAAAGCATCAAAATCTTGATGGTTTGTATATATAGAAGCGATAAAATCATTTTCTTGTAAATAAGATAGTAGTTCTACAGCTTTATCATAAGCTTCGTCATAATCTTCATTTAGTAGTATAACTTCCATATCATCTGTTTTATATTTTATTGAATCACATAAATCAATTACAGAGTTATTTAAAAAGAAAATGCCAATTAATAATCCGAAAAAAATAATTACTGATATTATTGCATTTTTCATTGCTTACACTCCTTTTCATAATCATCATAATACTGAACTGAAAACTTTCCTTGAGTATCATACATTGCCACAAGTATGTTATCAATTGAGTTGATGTCATGATCTTTTAGTACTTTCATTATCCATTCTTCGCTTTTGTTCATAGATGTTATAGAACGTTTATTAATTTTTCCATCAGCTATAAGAATTTTAGGCAGTACAACTTTTTGTGTAGAAGTATTATCAGATTTTCCACTAGACGAATCTGATGATCCAGAAGAACTATTATAATTCTTAGGAAGAATAGACATTTGTCCGCTATTTTCTAAGATTGCATATTGAATTTCATCTAGATTGTAGCACTTAGCAAGTCTAAGTTCTTCAAATAATTCATCTAAATTCAGCTGTTGTTTTTTTAAGGCATCATAATTAATTTTTCCGTTATATATTAAGATACAAGGTGAACCATCTAAGATATTACGTGCAGGTTGTAATTTTAGTTCTAATTGTGTTATTAAAGTTTTTAAAAACAACAATGTTATTATAGGAACAATACCTTGAAGCAGTGGATATCTCTGATCTTGCATAGGTAATGAAGCTAAATCTGAAATCATGATTGTTATTACAAACTCATATGGTTGAAGTTCGCCAATTTGTCTTTTCCCCATTAATCTCATAGTGAGTACTACAAGAGAATAAAGTAATATTGTTCTAATGCATACTATAATCATTTTTAACACCTCAAAAATAATATTTGCAGAAATATAATTAATATACCAATGGAAATATTTTTAGCCAAAAATGATTGATTGTATATAATATAGTAGATAACTATTTACAGAATGTAGAAAAAAATAATAGAATAAATAAAGATGGATATTTCCTTAATTTATTGGAGAAAAATAATATAATACATCTGATTTGCTGGAAACTGTAGAAGGTTATCAGTTATGACTTATACAATGTAAGATTAATAGAAATGGGAGGAAATTAAATGCTAAAAGAAAAAGTTAATATTGCAGAAAATAAGTTTAAAGCAAAAAAAGGTATGACTTTCTATAACTTAATTGCTGAAAATGATGAGAAGATAGTTAAAGATATTGCTATATGCAAGCTTAATGGACGAAATTATGAATTAAATGAAATTATAGAAGAAGAAGGCGATATTTCTCTTATTGGATTTGATAGTGAACTTGGAATGAAAATATATACAAGAACTCTTCAATTTATATTCATTAAGGCAACTTTAGATTTATTTAAAGATGCTAAAATAACATTAGAACATTCTATAAGTAAAGCTATTTATGGAGAGATATATAAAGAAAATCCATTGACTGAAAATGAGTTAAAAAATATAAAAAGTAGAATGCAAGAAATAATCGATAAAGATATTCCTATAAAAAGAATAAAAGTATCAAAAGAAAAAGCAATAGAGATATTTTCAAATTATAATATGGAAGATAAGGTTAAGCTTTTACAAACATGTAAAATGGAAGAGTTTCAACTTTGTGAACTTGATGGAAGATACGATTATTTTTATGAATGCATGGGATATTCTACAGGCGTAATTAAATTATTTGATTTACAAAAGTATGAATCTGGATTTATTTTAAGAAGGCCAGAGAGAAATAATTTTGTTACTTTAGAACCATTTAAAGAACAGAAAAGTTTAACAAAGATATTTAAAGAAACTAAAAAATGGTTAAACATACTTGGAATTGGTGAAGTTGGAACATTAAATGAAAAGGTATGTAATAATGGATTGAAAAATGTAATTATGGTATCAGAAGCTCTTCATGAGAAGAAGATAGCCAATATTGCAGATGAAATTAACAAAAGAGAAGATGTAAAAATAATTCTTATTGCAGGACCATCATCTTCAGGAAAAACAACATTTGCAAACAGGCTTAGTATACAGCTTAGGGTAAATGGACTTATTCCTATACCAATTTCTTTAGATAATTATTTCGTAGATCGTGAAAAAACACCATTAGATGAAAATGGAGAATATGATTATGAATCTATTTATGCATTAGATCTAAAACTTCTCAATAAAGATCTTGAAGAACTTATGACTGGAACAGAAGTAGAATTGCCAGAATATAATTTCAAAACAGGTAAGAGGGAATGGAATGGATATAAAGTTAAAATGCCACAAAATGGAGTTTTAATATTAGAAGGAATTCATGGATTAAATCCTAAATTAATATATGATGATTTAAGAAAGAATGTATTTAAAATTTATATATCAGCATTAACACAATTAAATATAGATAATCATAATAGAATTTCAACTACTGATTCACGTAAGGTTAGAAGAATAGTTAGAGACTCTCTTTCAAGAGGCTATGGTGCTGAAGATACGCTAAAGATGTGGTCATCTATAAAAAGAGGAGAAAAAAGAAATATTTTTGTATACCAAGAGGAAGCTGATGCAACGTTCAATTCTACACTAGTATATGAACTAGGTGTATTAAAACCATATGCTCTTAAAGAACTTGAAAAAGTTCCACAGGAAAGTGAAGTTTATGCAGAAGCAAGAAGATTAAAAGCATTTTTAAGTTTTTTTGAAGAAATAAACTTAGATGAAGTTCCAAAGAATTCACTTTTAAGAGAATTTATTGGTGGATCATGTTTTTACGAATATTAATTTAAAAAATAGTCAAATCACTTTTATTCAGTGATTTGACTATTTTTATAAGGTATTATATAAGTTTAAAAGAAATAGAATAAAAACAAAAACTAAATAATGGAAAATGTTACAAAAATAAAAACAATATTGTAATTTAATAATTTTGTTAGTAATATAGGGATAAGATAATATACATAATAAGTTTATCGATTAAAAATATAATTATATTGTAATATAGCTAAAAATGTCCTGATATATTAAGGATTTATTTTTAATACTGATGAAAATAGGGGGAGAGTTTATGCCTATTATTGTTAATGACGGAATAGTAATACAAGCTTATAACAATAATACAGTTTGTATTAAAATGCTTGGAAAAGAGAAAATTTTATTTTCTAAAGGAATCGGTTTTGGAAAAAAATTCGGTGATAAAATTCCTAAGGGAACAAAAGTAGAGAAAATTTTCATTATGGAAAATGCAGAAAATCTTAAAAATTTTAAACAGATAATTGAAAAGGTAGACAAAGATTTCTTTGATTTATGCGAAAAGATAATAACAGAGATATCTAGAGACTTAAATGAAAAGTTAAATGAAAGAATTTATATTGGATTAATAGATCACTTAAATTTTTCAATAAAAAGAATTAAAAATAAAGAGATAATTGATAATCCATTTCTTGATGAAATCAAAGTATTATATAAAACAGAATATATGTTAGCACAAAAAGCAGCCAGAATTATAAAGGAGAGTATTAATGTAACTATACCAGATGGAGAAGCCGGACTTATAGCTTTACATATTCATTCAAATAGAAATTCCGGTAACTTAAAAGATACAATTAAAAGTACTAATATAAGTAGTATGGTAGTTGATTTCATAGAAAAAGGATTGAATATGAAAATACCTAAGGATTCTTTAAATTATGCAAGATTTGTAACACATATAAAATTTGCTATAAAAAGAATAATGTCTAATTCAGAATTAGAAAACGATTTTATTGAGGAAATACAAACTAAATATAAAATTTCATATAAAGTAGCTAAAGATGCAGCGCAAATATTAGAAAAATATTTAAATAAAAAAGTATGCGAAGATGAAATAGCATACTTAGCAATGCATGTAGAAAGATTTAGAATTTATAACTAAAAATTCTAAAAAAGTATTGCATATTAATTTTTATTATGATAATATTAAAGCATAAAATATATGGTTTAATATTGTGCGTGTAATCGATTAAATTCGAGCATTAGCTGAAAAGAGTAAGATTTCTTATTCTTTTCAGCTTTTTTGCGTTCAAAAAAATCAAATTTAATAAAATATAAGGGGGACTTATTTATTATGATGAAGTATTTACAAAAATTAGGAAAATCATTAATGCTTCCAGTAGCATGTTTACCGGTAGCAAGTATATTAATGGGAATCGGTTATTGGATGGACCCAACTGGTTGGGGAGCTAATAGTGTAGCCGCAGCTTTTCTAATAAAAGCTGGTAGTTCATTAATCGATAACATGGGAATTTTATTTGCAATAGGTGTAGGTGTTGGAATGTCAGATGACAACGATGGTACTTCAGGACTTGCAGGACTTGTTTCTTGGCTTATGATTACAACACTATTGTCAGTAAAAGTTGTAGCCATGTTCAAAGGTATTGATGAAGCAGCAGTATCACCAGCATTTGGAAAAATTCAAAATCAATTTATAGGAATTTTATCAGGTGTAATTGGAGCTACTTGCTATAACAAATTTAAAAATACTAGATTACCAGATTTCTTAGGATTCTTTAGTGGTAAAAGATGTGTTGCTATAGTAACAGCCTTTGCATCAATTATAGCAGCGTTGGTTTTATTCTTCGCATGGCCTCTTATCTATGGAGCATTAGTAAACTTTGGTAAAGCAATAGTATCTACAGGATCTATTGGTGCCGGTATATATGCATTCTTTAATAGATTATTGATACCAGTTGGTTTACATCATGCACTTAACTCAGTATTCTGGTTTGATGTTGCAGGAATCAATGAAATTGCTAATTTCTGGTCAGCAAATGGAACTAAAGGTGTTACAGGTATGTATTTAACTGGATTCTTCCCAGTAATGATGTTTGGTTTACCAGCAGGTGCATTAGCTATGTATCATACAGCTAAAGATAGCAAGAAAAAAGCAGTTTACGGTTTATTATTGGCAGCGGCAATATCTTCATTTTTCACTGGAGTTACAGAACCATTAGAATTTGCATTTATGTTCTTAGCACCAGGATTATATTTAGTACATGCAGTATTAACAGGTATTTCTGTAGCAGTTTGTGCAGCGTTACCAGTAAGAGCTGGATTTAATTTTAGTGCAGGTTTTGTAGATTGGTTTTTAAGTTTTAAAGCTCCAATGGCAATGAATGGATTAATGATAATTCCAATTGGTATAGCAGTAGCAATAGTTTACTATGTTGTATTCCGTTTTGTAATTACAAAGTTTAACTTAAAGACACCAGGTAGAGAAGATGATGACGATACAAGTGATGAAATGAATGTAACACTTGCAGACAATGATTTTACAAAAATTGCAGCTAAAATCTTAGAAGGTGTTGGAGGAAAAGAGAATATAACATCTATTGATAACTGTGTAACTAGATTACGTTTAGAAATAAAAGACCAAGCAAAGGTTAATGAAAAAGTCATTAAATCAGCTGGAGTTTCTGGTGTAATAAGACCAGGTAAGAATAGTTTACAAGTTATAGTTGGAACACAAGTACAATTCGTAGCAGATGAATTTAAAGAATTATGTAAATAATAAATAGACAAATCATTTAAAAAAATCTCATATAAATAACACAATAAGAAAAAGATGCCACAATTTATTTTGTGGTATTTTTTTGATTTTTAGTAGTTTATGAGTAGATATTTAATAAAGTGATAAAATAATTATAAACCTATAAGCTTTGCTAGATAGTTATTATAAATTGTGGTTTAATAAATATTAGAAAAACAATAAGATGAAAATAAGTTACACTAAATAAATTTAAACTGAGGAGAGATACTTATGAAAGGTATAGGAATTTTTGATATATTAGGTCCTATTATGATCGGACCTTCAAGTTCACATACTGCAGGAGCAGCAAGACTTGGCAAAATTGCAAGAAGTATAGCTGGTGGAGAGATTGCAGAAGTAACATTTTTACTACATGGTTCTTTTGCAAAGACATATAAAGGGCATGGTACTGATAGAGCATTAGTAGCAGGAATATTAGGAATGGAACCTAGTGATGAAAGACTTAGAAATTCTATGGATATTGCCAAAGAAAAAGGAATGAAATTTTTATTTAAAGAAGCAGATTTAGGTGATGTACATCCCAACACTGTTAAATTTGTAATGAGGACAATTGATAATAAATATTGTGAAGTCATGGGTTCATCAATTGGTGGAGGAAACATTAAAATTTGTGAAGTAAATGATAATGAAGTAGATTTTACTGGAATGTATGAAACCTTAATAGTTCAACATAAGGATGTGCCTGGGGTTATACATAGTATTACACATATATTATATAGCGAAAATATAAATGTAGCATTTATGAGGGTTTTCAGAGACAGAAAAGGTGAAGATGCTACTATGATTTTTGAAATGGACAATAAGGTGAGTATAGAGACTAGAAAGAAAATTGAAAGTCTTGAACTTGTATATAAGGTTATTTCAATTAGCCCAGCAAAAGAAGATGAATAGGAAGGATGATGTGAGGATGCTTGCAAAGACAGGAGAAGAATTATTAGAAATATGTGAAAAATATAATATTTCATTAAGTGAATATGCAATAAGATGTGAAGTAGAAGAAAAGGGACTTACAAGAGAAGAAGTAATAGAAAAAATGAGAAGAAATCTAAATGTAATGATTTCAGCGGCAAATGAAGGTAGAGAAAACCAAGTATATTCAGTAAGTGGCCTTATCGGTGGAGATGGATTTAAGATTAATAATTATGTTAATAAAGGAAAGACATTGACTGGAACGGCAACAAACCTTGCAATGGCAATGGCATTATCATCATCTGAAGTTAATGCTTCTATGGGAAAAATAGTAGCATGCCCAACAGCTGGATCATGTGGAATACTACCAGCAGTTATTTTATCAGCAGGAGCACAATTAGAATTAGATGAAGAAGGATTGATAAAAGGTCTTCTTGCAGCAGCAGCAGTTGGTATGATAATAGGAATGAATGCAACTTTATCAGGGGCAGAAGGTGGATGTCAGGCAGAATGTGGGTCAGCATCGGCTATGGGAGCAGCAGCAGTAGTTGAGATGATGGGTGGAACGCCTAAAATGAGCCTTGATGCTGGCTCAATAATACTTCAGAATGTACTTGGTCTTGTATGTGATCCAGTAGCTGGTCTTGTTGAAATTCCATGTGCAAAGAGAAATGCACAAGGTGCAATTACTGCATTATGTACAGCAGACATGGTTATGGCGGGAGTAGAAGCAAAAATTCCATTTGATGATGCAGTAAGTGCCATGTATAAGGTAGGAAAAAGTTTGCCATCATCATTAAGAGAGACTGCACTTGGTGGAGTTGCAGTTACACCAGCAGGCTTAAGGCTTAAAGAGCAGGTTTTTGGTAAGGAACCTCAATGTTAAATAAGTAATATAAACACAATTAAATTGATTACAAACTATTATGTATTTATAATGAAATTATATTTTATATATAACAGAAAGGAGTGTTTTGGAAATTTTCCATAACACTCCTTTCTGTTATGAGAAAAAAACTGATGATTATTAAAAAAATTATTAATAGAATGTAATCTTGCATAGTATAAATTTTTTGATATAATGTTATAATAAGATTAAGTTAATAAGACATTATTATTAAATAATGTTAAATAATATAATTTAAAT